>Ga0081529_140726_pt1 | contig 29778 bp, 27 predicted proteins | sample EchGeymetagenome_FD_71012 | JGI IMG/M metagenome (GOLD analysis project Ga0081529, IMG submission 71012) | Ferrous microbial mat and aquatic microbial communities from Echinus Geyser, Yellowstone National Park, USA - transect B T=78-80 C v2... ...
CCTCGGCCTCATTCAAGTACCTCCTAGCCAATTCAAGCCTTAGCCTCAAGCCATTAGATGGATCGCTCCTTGAAATCGCCGTAATTATTAAATCCTCAACATCAATGCCAAGCTCCCTAGCCCTCTTAACCAACTCCTCCATACTACATTAACCTAACCCGTAAGTGACTTAATAAAGCTTAGGTGCACCATACTCTCCACGGCGTTCAGTGGGCCATAGGTGCACCTGACCCCTCCCGCCCTGAAGGGTGAGGTTTGTTGTTCTTCATCATCACCTAGCCTATTGCGGCAAGTCCACGTAGCAGTAGGGTTGATGCTAGGGCTAGTGCCGCGCATAACGTTAACATAATGGTTAAGTCTCGTCCTTTAGGGTGGGGTTGGGTTTTTAAGTTTGGTTGTTGGTTTTCCTTGTGGATGTTGCGTAGGGCTGCGGCTGTTGAGCTTGAGGTTGCTAAGGAGTTTAATAAGTTGCTCTATTCGGTTGAAGCCATGTACCTTAACATTGTTCGTGAGGTTGTTGAATACGCCGTTACGAATAATGTTACGAACCCAACTCAACTTCAGAGGTTGTTCTACAGTAAGTATAGGTGGGAGCACCAGGGCTTGCATGCTCACTTAGTAATCCAGGCGATTAGGCAAGCCTCTGAGGTTGCGGAATCATTCGTTAAAAGGGGAATGAGGAGCTTGGTGAGCAAGCCCTATCCTGAGGTTAAGGCTGTGTCCATTAGGTTCACCGAAATGGCCTGGAATTATGAACAGTTTGTTAAATCAGTAGCCCCAGTTAAGCTTGAGCTATCCTTACTTGGTGGGAGGAGGGAGGTTTGGTTAAGGTTGCACAAGCGCTTCTGGCAGTACTGGTGGAGGGTATTGACTGGAGAAGCTGTTTTGGCTAGCACGTTAATCATTAAGAGGAAGACAAATAGGTGGTATGCGGTCTTCATCTTCGAGGTCAAGCCAAAGGAGGAGGAACCACAATCAGTCGTTACCTTCGACATTAACGAGAACACGGTAGTTATTAGTAGGATTAACCTGGCATCCACAGTTGGTATGGTGGCTGATTGGAATAGGCAATACATGGTTCCAGAACTATACACGATTAAGACTGATTTCGGTAGGTTGGCTAGGAGGTATGGGAGGATTAGGGATACAATTACCGAGAGGCTCAAGCCACTGTACGCCCTACCAAACGGCAAGTACGTGAGCATTACAGACGTTAGGGAGTTTAGGAAGCGTGTTAAGCACCTAAGGGAGAAGGATAGGAAGTTGGGTAGGGTTAGGCAGGTAGCTAGTGAACTAGCAAAAAATCCAGGAATCATTGTAACCGAGGAGCTTGGCGACAACCCACAGGAATCGATGATTAATGGTATTGGGAAGGACGAGGTGAGGCATCGCATAAAGCAGACACCATTCAAGGCTTTGGAGAAGGCTGTGGAAGAAAAGGCTTTGGAGCGTGGATCCAAGATATTTCGTGTCTCCTCATACAGAAACAGCAGAGTGTGCCCAGTGCACTTTACGAAGCTTGAGAGTACCAATGATTGGCATGTACTAAAGTGCCCACTTGGGCATTATGTAGATAGGGATCACGCATCCATTCTCAATATGTTGTGGAAAACAACACCAAGGTCTTGGACCAAGGGAGTTTGGTGGAACATGAAGCTAGAAATGAATTGGAGAGAGTACGAAGGGAAATCAAACCCACTAATACCACAAAATATCGTGCAATATATACATGCAGTACTAAAGACCTTCACGGCCAGCGAGGAAAGCCCCGCGGTGCTGGCCCGGGGCAGCCCCATGAACCCAGCCAGAGAAGCCAATGAAGACTGGGCAAGGACACCTCCCAAATAGGGAGGAGGCCAGACATAGCCCAACCCAATGCCAAGGTTGTAACCGAAGAATGTAGCCACAAGGGGTAGTTTTAGTTTTCATAATCATTTGTAGTACTCATTTCCATTGGCGTTGGGTTTATTAACCCAACCCCAACACCCTTTATTAGTGCCCCTGGGTTTCCGAGATCCGTAGTGGCAAGGAACCCCCGGCGACGGGTGGGGAGCTGCTGCGGTGAGGGGGCCCAGGGAGACCGTCGAGAAGGAGACGGTGGAGATTTCATGAACCGCCGCCTCCGGAGAGACGGTGGGCCAACTCCACCCAGTAGCCTGCCTAGTAGGAATGTGAAGTTTGAAGCCGTAGCCCTAACCCTTGCTGGGTATAATTCACTAATCCATATGCCCAGGTATGCGAAGATCGATGATGAGAAGTAGGTTAACGCTATTGGTAATGCAACGTAGCCCTCATTCACCCTTGCGGTAATGAGGAGGGTTATTGAAGATGCAAGGGCTAAGGCACCTAATACTATTAGGGTCTCTGCCCTACCGTAAACATCCGACGCATAACCAGCCGCCACGTAGGCTACGATTCCGATTAGCGGTAATGCGATGAGCCATGCATTAAGCCCAAGAGGCTTCACGGCCTTGAGGTAGGTGGGTGCAAGGCTAACAAGGGGTATTGTGTATAGGAACGCTGAGGCGACTAGAATAGTGCTAAGTATGGTTACGGCAAGTAGACGCCCCCTAAACAAGTCACCATAACTAACCTGCCTCAAGCCAATCTTACCCACGGTCTCCGGCGCTAACATAACCAGGGGTAATGATAACGCCAGTGAGGCTACACCCACAGAAACTAGGACTAGCCTCCAGTTCCTGATCATGCCGCTTACCACGGCATCTAGCACGATACCTACGAAGTATATGCCTTGCACTAATCCACCCATTAAACCACGCCCACTCCTCCAGTTCTCAGCGACTAAAGCGTATGTGATGCCATTTTCTGCGTTAACCCCAAAACCCACCAGGAACCAGAACATGTAAAGCTCCCATAGGTTACCCGCTAGCCCAGTAATTATGGTGAATAGGGAGAAGATTAATGTTGAGAACAGCAACCCAACGTGTCTACCATAGGCGTCGGCAACCATGCCGAGGAAAACACCCCCAACGGCACCACCTATGAAGGATAAGGTAACCATGATGGATAACGCATCAACACCCACGTGAAATACCACAGCTAGCTGGGGGAACAGGTAAACCACAGAGAAGACACAGGAGGCGCTCATTAGGAACGGGATGAGGATACCGGTGAAGACCAGTAACCTACTCAATCCATCATCAGCATTCATAATAAACCACCAATCCCCTGCTAAAAAGCATTATCCTGAGCTTAAATTGATGCGAATACTAAATTCAGCTTAACGCGACTCTATATGTCCAAACTCCTCAATTGCATTAATCAGTATCCTGCTGGCCAGTGCAACATCGTTAATGTTAATGTACTCCACAGGCCCATGGCTAAGTGTCGGGTCACCGGGTCCATAGGCAGCCATGTTTAGGGTTAACTTTGCTAATACGGCCATGTCGCTTGTCCCCAATTTCCTGGATAAGGTGGGTTTAATGCCATTCCTCAGGCTGGCCCTAACCAACGCCCTGATCACTGGGTTATTAACGCTGACTGATACTGGGTCTGTGCAGTCAACAACCCTAACACACTCCATGCCGCCTAGCATCCTCTCCAGCTCTATGCATGTTGAGTTTAATGGTATCCTTACGTTGATTACCATGGAGCACTCGGTGGGTACCTTACCTGGGTGGTCGCCGCAGTGCACCATCGTGGGGGTCACTGTGTATGATTGGGAGGACTGGCCACTACCAAGCCTATTAATTATGCCGTTTAACGCGTCGTACACTTTCAGTATTGGGTTATCCTCAACCCCGGGCCCGGCCGTGTGGCCTCCATGCCCAAGGCACTTAACCTCGACCTTGGCGCTACCCCTGTATGAGTAGGCTATGTGCATGTTGGTTGGCTCACCCACCACTATGCCGGTTGGCTTTGGTAAATCACTATTAACCAGTGTTAGTGAACCGAGACTATCACCCTCCTCCCTAGTTACCAATGTGAGGACCAGGGTTATGCCTGGGTTTGAGTTAAGGAATGCCGTGACCATGGACACAAGGGGCCCCTTATCATCCACGGCCCCCCTACCGTAAACTAATCCCCCATCCTCCCTAACCTCAATGAAACCAGGCACGGTATCCATGTGAGCGTGTAGCCAAAGCACCCTATCACCATTACCCCTAATGGATATTACATTACCGGCCTTGTCGAGCCAAGCATCTACACCGTGGCTCTTAAGGTACTTTAAGATGAAGTCTGCCACCTCCCCCTCACCCCCACTTGGGCTATATATCCTCAATACGCTGGCCAATAACCCCCTAACCTCATCCTCGTTAACCATCGCAGGGGAATTATTAACCTTGGTTTAATAACTTAACCGGGGTTAATTAGCTCACTTAAGGTATTCAGGTGGGACCTGGGTTAGGTTCTTCCTGATCGCCTCAATGCTCTGCATGAACTTCTGCCTCTGCTCTGGGGTTAAGTTAAGTTCAATTATCTTCTCCACTCCATTTCTGCCAAGCACCACCGGGACCTCGGCAAATATGTCCTTAACGCCATATTCACCGTCCAGGTAGACGGAGGCTTCGAATATTCTCCTCCTATTTTTCTTAATTGAGTCGACCATTAGCGCCAACCCAGCCGCCGGGCCCCAGTTACTGCTGAACTTCCTTAGGTTAGTTATTTCAGCCCCTGCCTGTATAGTCTTCTTAACGACATCATTATACTGATCGCTTGTTAGGAACTCGGTTAATGGCTTACCATAGGCGAAGGAGGCCTCAGGGACTGGGTACATATTCTCCCCATGCTGACCAAGGACAACGGGTATTATTGACTCGGGTGCTATGCCTATCAGTAGTGATGCATAATAGGCCATCCTGTTTGAGTCAAGGACACCGCTGAAGCCTATCACCCTATTCCTCGGGAAGCCAAGTCTCTTATAAAGCACATAAACCATGGCGTCCAACGGGTTGGTGGTTATTATGACTATGGAGTTTGGGGCGTACTTCTTAACCTGGTCAGCCACCTCGGCAACTATCTTAGCGTTGGCTGCTGCAAGCTCCTCCCTGGTCATACCTGGCTTTCTAGCTAACCCAGCGGTTATTATGACTATGTCACTGCCCTCCATGTCCCTATAGTCGTTACTACCCCTGTATCTAACGGACTTACCCAGTATAGCCGCTGCGTGGTTAAGGTCCAACGCCTCACCTTGGGGTAGCCCCTGGATTATGTCTATTAGCGTCACGTCGTTATCCACCTCGTAGAACATTAGGAAGGCGGCTGCGGTGGCTCCCACTCTACCTGAACCCACTATAGTTATCATTAAGTTTAACTAGTTCTTACTGAACTTATAAGTTTTTCCGTGAATAATTCTTGACATTAGGATTGTCTTTATGTTTTAAATTCAAAGTATTTCTAATCAAATGTATCATTAATTTATGGTCGAAGTTTATGAATCCCTAAACAATAGGTCCAGGTAATTGAGTAAATACTCTAAAGTTGTATTGTTTAGTAAATAGCTTCTTAAGTCAAGGTAGCGGCTTATGAAGTCACTGCCTAAGCCCTTAATGATATCATTAATGATGCCGCTGCCCCTGTGGCTCATCTCAATGCTAAATGGTACGTCTAGGCCTAGGGCTTCAAGTGCCCTTAACTTAAGGTCACTGGGCCCATTAATCAACGTCCGCCTAAACTCAGACTCATTAAAGGACTTGGTCACGTAATCCTCGTAGCCTGACTCCACAAGTATGTAGTCAATTAACCTGCTTAGTAGTGCTAGGCTAGCAACCCTACTGTACCTCCTGCCTGATAACTCGTCCGTTATGGCCCATTTTGAGAAGATCAATGGGTCGTTGTAAGCCCTCGCCATTGCGATCATCCTGAGTACTGAATACTCATCACTGTTCACGTTAATCATTATCGATGTCACGTCGTCAAATTCAATTGAGGTTTCCCCATTAGTCCACAGTATCATAACATCACCTGGCTTAATCCTCATTAAAGCCTCATTCACGAATTCCTCGCTGATAGTCACTGGTTTCTGACTCTATGGTAAGCTATAAATCGTTTTCCTTGCAGTAAGTTTTATAAAAAACCGAAATCGCTACCGTTATCGGAAGCGATATGAATAGTAAAGGTATTAAAGAGGAGGATCGATTAACCAATGGGCGTGGGGTACTAATGAGGAGGGAGGTGAGGAAATACCTAAAGACCGCAGTGTTATTAGCAGGCGCCGTATCGTTAATAGAGATAACCCTAGGCCTAATTATGGGTGTACCGGTCCTCACAGCAGATGGCCTACACACAATGCTAGATGTACTAGTCCTAACCTCACTGTACATTGGGCTTGGATCAGTGTTAAAGCCCCCTGACCTAGACCACCCCTACGGGCACTATAAGTACAGGTACCTATCCATGTACACGGTGGCCATCGTAATAATTGGGGCGTCACTATGGTTAGTAGCCGAGACGGCTATCAATGTTGCGAGAGGTATTGTGGAAAGGGCACCATTAAGTTCAATATTCGTGATTGCCGTGGTGGTGGGCCTGGTGCTTAGTAGGATACTTCTCCTAAGGGCTGGGTATGGTAAAACCCGCGACTTGATACTGAACCTTGAGTTTAAGCACGCCTTAGCAGACTTAATGGACTCACTATTGATAGCCGCGACCATTGTAGCATCAGAGTTTATACCTATTATTCAGCCCATTGCCGTATTCGCCATTGCAGCGTACCTAATGTACCTTGGGTACAGGTACTTCAGGGAGTCGGTTAGTGTGCTTCTTGATCAGGTTAACCCAGACATCGCCGGTGAGGTCTACAACATAGCCAGGGAGCATAATATAGTAGTCTCCAGCGTGAGGGTTAAGAACATTGGCAACGGTTACGCAGTAGATATAATCGCCAGGGTACCAGGTTGGTTGAGTGTTGAGGAAGCACATGAGTTAATTGACAGGTTTGAGGATGAGGTGGCCAGGAGGGTGCCATCAGTTATATCAGTGAATACGCACATTGAACCCCAATGAGGCACCAACTTACGGGCCAGCCACGGCTATGAAGCTGCTCCTTAACTCATCCGTTAACTTGGCTATGGTCTCTGGTCTTAGGTCGCCTAGGAACTTGACGTACCTATCATAGTAGTCGTTGGGTAGGCCGTAGAGCGGTATGATTGAGTACATTTGCGCTACACCCTCAGGCGACTCAGCCCTAACCACCAACCTACCTATTTGATTACCCCTCACCAACTCGATGTCGCTCTTACTCACCTCCCTCATTGAGGCAACGGTGCTCATCATGATCTCCTTAACCTGGTTAACATACTTCTCCCTGGTCCCCGCCATGGCGACTATGAAGCCTATACCCCCTAGCGGTATGTAGGCTGAGTACGCATAGTAGGCAAGCCCCCTCTTAACCCTAACCTCAGTGTAGAGCCTGCTTATCAACCCCATTCCACCAAGCAGTGTGTTGAAGGCCATGTAGTCGTAGACCTTACCGTATATTGAATCGGCTGGGTACGCTATGGCCACGGTGTACTGGACCTTACCGCTGAGGGAGACCTTAACCTCACCACTGTTAATCGTACTGGGCCTTGGCCACTTACCAGTGGCCGGTGAGCCATTAACCTCAACGTCACCCCCAACCACGGTTATTGAGTAATAGGCTAGGTTATCCAGGGCCTTCCTAACATCCTCAGGCTTAACCCCACTTAAGTCAACCCCAAGCAGGGTCTCAGGGTGGTTGCCGTAGGGTGAGTTCGGCATTAACCCCCTCAGGGCCTCAGCCATTGACCTAGACCTGGTGTCCTCTCTGGCTAGGTTAACCTGAGTTGATGCCTCGTTAATAGCCCTCCCCAGCATTGATAAGTCAACCTTGGTTAGGGCGTCCCACAGGCTCCTTAACACGTTGGTGGACTCCCTAGGCACCTTAACGGACACGGTTAGGTAATCCCATGAATTGCTGAAGGATATTGAGGCGCCGCTCCTCTCAAGCTCCATCACACCCCTAGACCACTTCCAAAGGCTAATCAAAACCCTTGATATGCCCGGCACGTCCTCGTTGACTAGGCCTAGGTTGAGCTTCAGGTCCAGTACAGTTGAGCCACTCCAGTGGGTTAACTTAAGTACCCTAGCCATAGTAAACCACCACCGCATACCTTATAAGCTCCTCCACGTGCCTTACGTAATCCCCAGGCCCCAGTTTAATAGCATCCTCAACAGCGTGTATCAGGTACTCTGGGTCATTTGCAAGCACCGAGCCCATCCCGTATATTTGACCCAGTTTACTCGGTGAGTCCGTTGAGCTGCCTAGCCTAGCCCTCATCCTTAGCCTAGCCTTCTCCACCTCATCATCAGTTGGCTTATCAAGCATTACCTCAATTAACCTGTTAAAGGCCTTATCAGGGTCCTTAACACCCCTGAGGACAACCTCGTAGGGGCCATTCATGAGGGTTAAGTCGTGGCCCGCTGAGACACTGGTTGCGTAACCCTCCTCCACAAGCCTATATAACCTGGCGAACCTGGGGACTGAGATGGGTTCAGCTGCAGTTAACCCGTAGGCCAATGGCCTATCCCCAATCAGGATGAAGTCCGTTAGTAATTGCGCCCTGAAGCCTTGGCCATTGGATAGGCCCGGTGCCTTAAACATGGTGAGTAGTCTCGGTACGCTTGTTGAACCCTTAATGCTCATCCTAATAACCCCAGCCCCCTCCTCATCCCACGGCTCAATGGCCCCACTTAACCCCTCATCACTCAATCCCCCGAAGTAGGACTTAGCCAGTTTCTCAACCTCATGTTCACTTAACCCACCCACGGCCACCAGCACTGCGTTGGATGGGTGGTAGTACTGCCTGTAATACCTATACAATTCATCCCTGGTCACCCCTTCCAGGTCCCTCCTCACGCCGATCACCATATGCCTATAAGGGTGGGTGTCCCACAGCTTCCTGGCGGCTATTAGCGACATCCTAGCCTCCTCATCATTCTCATTCATGTCGAATTCACTCAACACTATGCTGCGTTCCAGGTTGAATTCATTATCCAGGAATAGCGCGTTAACCATCCTATTGGCCTCAATCATGAAGCCCAACTCAGCCTTATCCACGGGTAGGACCTCAACGTAGGCCGTGGTATCGAAGCCCGTGAACCCGTTGAAGTAGCCGCCAACCCCCTCAACAATCTCATCAATACTCTTCTCAAGGCCCTTAATGCTCCTGAAGAGGATGTGCTCAACTAGGTGTGAACCGCCGTATATGCCATCCCTCTCGTTCTTGGCCCCAACATTGTAAAACATGTATATTGCCTCAACCCCACTACCCCCTATGTGCGAACCAACAACCCTCAACCCATTGTTAAGCCTAAGCTCAAACACGGCCATAGTTAGTTCACTGGCTCAGGGTTTAAAGCATTAATTGGCTATGGGGATGCTTAATGACCCCCTCCCCGCCTCTTTGAGGTGGGGTTTCACTCTGGGGGTCTCGGGCGTTACCCCCTCTTTGGGGGGTTACTGAAAACCCTAGTAGAGCTGGTATTCATAAACCCATCCCACGTAGTGGGGCAACCCCGCCCCTAGAAGGGGGCGAGGCTTGGCATGCCTGTCAGGTATTTTTAATTTAACCAATAGGGTTATTTAACATTAATGAATCATCAATATTAATGCCTTTACCGTTCTTCGGTAGGAGGGACGGCAAGATCAGGAGGAGGATGGAGTCCTATAGGGGGTGGAGCGTGGTTGATGGTAATGGTAATGAATTAGGTAGGGTTGCCTCAATGGAATACAGGATTGAGGAGGGTGATGGCAAGACCAAGGTTATTATAACGGGGTTGAGCGTGAGTAGGAATGGTGAGGAGAGTAAGTACTCCGCAAAGGACTACGTAATTAAGATTAACGATGAGGAGAGGGTTATAGTGGTTAAGCCCAAGAATGAACTTGAATCAACAATAAACGAAGTCAAGGTTAAGCTGGAGGAAACAGTTAGTAAGCTTAGGAAGGTTAACGACATGCTGCTTAAGCTGGGCGATGTAATGCTCAACATGATTAACAACAACGAGAAGATACCACAGGACTTGATAGACAAGTTCAGGAAGATGCTTGAGAACGAGAGGGAGAGGTACATTAGGGAGTGTGATGAGAGGATTGAGAAGTTAACCAGGATGATTGGGGAGTTGGATGCTAGGATATCCGAGTTGGAGACTGAGTACGGTGAACTTAAGTTGAAGAGTGAGATAGGTCAACTCGACGGGAAGGAGAAGGTTAGGCTCAGTGAACTTAAGGATAACCTAGACAGGTTCAGGAGCATAAGGAACGAGATCACGATGGTCGTGTACAAGTACCGTGGTGAATGCATCTAGCCAACCCTGAGCCTAACCTTAATGTTAACGAGCCTCCGTGACCCATGCCCCTTAACCGAATCATACTTGAAATTCGGTTCCCTAAGCTCATTAGCCTTCTGAAACGCCTTAACCAAGCCTTCTAGGTCCCTGTTCTTTATCAGATCCCAAACCCTAATGGATGGCGGCTTATATAGGCAGGTCTTAAGCCACCCATCGCTTGTTAGCCTTATTGTGGTGCACCCCGCGCAGAAGTTGGGGTTCATGTAGTTCTTCACAACCTCAACCTTAACACCATTAACGTTGAAAATAGGCCTATTATGCAGGTCAACCCTATTCCCAAGGAATCTACCCCGCTCGGCCAGGTGCCTAACCACTGTGTTTAAATCCACGTAATTATCCTCAAACCCCACCTCCCCGTAACCAACCGGCATTAACTCAATTAGCTGGAGTGAGAAGCCGTGCTTAGCTGCGAAGTCTATTAAATCATCAACCTCGTCAACGTTAACCTTGGTCACAACCATGTTCAGCTTAATCGCACTAAACCCAGCATCCTTAGCCTTAAGCAACCCATCCATGACCCTGTGGAACACGCTTGGGCTGGTACCTGTAATGTAGGCGTACCTCTCCGGTTTTAGGCTATGCAGGGATACGTTAAGCCTCATCAAGCCAGCCTCACGAAGCCTATAGGCCAATTCACCCAGCAGGAAGCCGTTTGTAGTCAGGGAGAGGTCCTTAGGCCTCCTTAGGCTCAGCACCCTGACTATTTCAACAATGTCCCTGCGCAGTAGTGGTTCACCGCCGGTCAACTTAAAGTCCATTATCCCAATCTTCATGGCTGCATCGGCGACAAAGCCAATGTCATCAGGGGTTAGGGTTGGTACATGCCTACCCTGACCCTCGAAGTGGCAGAAGAAACAGTTGAAGTTACACTCACTATTAACCACTATCCTAAGCTTCAAAAGCGGCCTACCGTATCTGTCAATCAAAACCACACCACAGTTTCACGGTGGCCTTTTTAAACACTTCCAAGTCAACAAACTTTAAAGATTAGTGTGAACCGAAGCCACGTGAAGTATAGCCTTAAGCCTCCTAAACTGAAGGAAGGGTCAACGATAATGGTCGTGGCGCCCTCAGCCCCTCCAGGCTACCCAGGTAATGGCGCATCACTGAGTATCGGTTTAAGTTACCTCAAGAAGCGTGGGTTCAGAGTTACCTTAGGCGATACCATTAAGTACGCCTTAAATAGGTGGTTCCACTCGGCAACAGATGAGGCTAGGGCCAGGGACTTAATGAACGCCTTCCTTAGGGATGACGTTGACGCTGTGTGGTGTGTTAGGGGTATGAGTGGCGCCGTCAGGGTTATTAGGCTGCTTGACTATGATGTAATCAAGGAGCACCCGAAGGTAATTATAGGATTCAGCGACATAACGGCCATACAAACCGCAGTATACGCGAAAACAGGCTTACCGTCGCTGCAGGCCCCAATGCTTGACCTAAACGTGACGCCTAACGATGAGGTTAGCCTAAGTAGGTTCAGGAGGGATATGGATATGGCGTTAACTATACTCAGCGGTGAAACCCCGGAGCTTAAGCCGCTTCAAGATGGCCCATTCCCAAGGGTTATAACCCCAGGTAAAGCCAGTGGTACGGTCATTGGCGGCAACCTACTCAAGTTCCTCCTACCCCAGGCAATACCTGAGTTTAGAATTAACCCAGAGGGTAAGGTGCTCTTCATAGAGGAGATACCCATCCTGATACACAGGTTCGATGAGTACCTAGTCACGCTAGGCATGATGGGGATTCTCAACAGGGTTAACGCTGTTGTTTATGGTGAAATACCTGAGCTGCAGCAGTGGCAGGTCGGTGGGAGCATTGTTGAGTCCATCATAGACGCTGCAAGGGTCTTCAACCCCAATGCACCATCATTCATGAATTACCCATGCTGCCACGGTGGTGATCAGCATGGCTTAAACACGTACCCAATGCCCCTGGGCATCAACGTTGAGGTTAATGCCGATGAGGCAACGGTGCTGTTGAAGGAGCCCCTCGTTGAATAATAGCTTAAAACTGCAATAGGCGGGAAGTACACATGGTTGAGGTAGTGGTGGGTGTTGATGGGGGTGCAACTAAGACTGAGGCGGCTGTGATTTCGTACAGCGGCGAATTAATGGCTATTGGGCAGGCAGGCCCCTCAAACCCAGCGGCATTACCCATTAACGAGGTCTGCGGCAACTTAACCACAAGCATACTGAACGCCATAACTAAGGTAGGCAGCGGCGTTAATGTTGCAGTGTTAAGCATATCCATGGCCGGCTACATTGGTGGTGCATGGAACAGTGAAATTAGGGGTTGCCTACTCAGGGGGCTTGGGGATTACCTAAGGGGTGCTAGGATATATCTAACGGAGGATATTGAAGCAGCGCACGCCTCAGCCTTCCTGACCGGTGACGGTGTCGTCGGTATATTGGGCACGGGTAGCAACTTCTACGGTAAGTACATGGGTAGGAGGGCTAGGGTTGGGGGTTGGGGGCACCTGATAGATGATGAGGGTGGGGCATACCACATAGGGGCCATGGGCCTATCAGCCGTGGTTAGGTCATATGACGGTAGGCTTGGGGAGACTAGCCTAGTTAAGTGCGCCCTCCAACAGTACTCGGCATCCACAGTGGAGGAGTTGGTTACGAGGATATACACGGCTAAGGATGTTAAGGGCTCCATAGCCTCCTTCGCAAGATGCGTCTTTGAGGCTGCCAGGAATGGCGACAGGGAGGCCCTAGCCATACTTAGGGGGGAGACTGAGGAGGTTGCCCTAGCCCTAGCCACGGTTATCAGGAGGCTTAATGCCCCCGAACTACCAGTGGCCCTAATGGGTGGTACGTACACGGCTAACAGGGACCTTTGGAAACCGATGATTGAGGGTGAGTTGGGTAGGCTAATGGGTAGGGTTGTTTCAATTGGGGAACAGTTGATAAGGCAGTCATGCGCAGCATCAATAATACCGCTTAATGCAGGTGAGAGGTTCGGTGAAAATTACCTAACTAGGCTTGTTGAGACATGCCGGGTCCAATCCTAACTAAGTAATGTAGACCCCCTCAGCTTTGGCTGATTATTGCTAATCCACGCTTAACGCTTTTAAACGCCCTGAATCGTGATTAAGCAATGGTCGAGTATAAGGTTAGGGATGCGTCATTGGCGGCTAAGGGTAGGCTACAGGTTGAGTGGGCTGAGATGCACATGCCGGTCCTAATGAGCATAAGGGAGAGGTTCAGCAGGGAGAAGCCACTTAAGGGTGTTAGGATAGCCGCCAGCCTACACGTAACCAAGGAGACCGCTGTCCTTGTTAAAACACTAGCCGCAGGTGGGGCTGAGGTTTACCTAGCCCCAAGCAACCCACTTTCAACGCAGGATGACGTGGCCGCGGCGTTGGTTGAGGAGGGTATTCACGTGTATGCCTGGAAGGGCATGAGCGTGAGGGAGTATTACAACGCCATAGGATTCGCCATATCCTCCGAGCCACATATAACACTGGACGATGGGGGTGACGTGGCTGGCACCCTGCATAAACTAGCCCTTGGCATTAGCGATGAATCAACGAAATACGCCCTTGAAACGGCCGGTGTAAGGGACTATGTTAAGCTTGTTAAGAGCGTCCTAGGTGGTACCGAGGAGACCACCACGGGTGTAATTAGGTTTAGGGCTATGGAGAGGGACGGCAAGTTAATGTACCCCATAATAGCCGTAAACGACTCCTACACCAAGTACCTCTTCGACAATAGGTATGGGACTGGCCAATCAACCTGGGATGGGGTCATTAGGGCAACCAACGTTTTAGTAGCGGGTAAGGTAGTGGTGGTGGCTGGCTACGGGTGGGTTGGTAGGGGTGTTGCCATGAGGGCTAGGGGGCTTGGGGCAAGGAGGGTTATTGTAACTGAGGTTAACCCGATAAGGGCCCTTGAGGCTGTCTTCGACGGATTCGAGGTCATGCCCATGAGTGAGGCGGCTGAGCTGGGTGACATATTCATAACGGCGACAGGCGACATAAGGGTCATAAGCCTCGAGCACATGCTTAAGATGAAGAATGGCGCAGTACTCGCCAACACAGGCCACTTCAACGTTGAGATTGACGTTGAGGCCCTTGAGAAGAATTCAATATCAAAGAGGGAGATTAGGCCCTTCGTGGTTGAGTACACGCTAACTAACGGTAGGAAAGTTTACCTACTGGCGGAGGGTAGGTTGGTCAACCTATCAGTGGCTGAAGGCCACCCAAGCGAGGTCATGGACATGTCCTTCAGTAACCAGGCATTAGCATCAGAATACATACTTAGGAATGCCAGTAGGCTACAGCCAAGGGTCTACAGGCTACCCCAGGAGATTGATGAGGAGATTGCCAAGCTTAAACTGGCATCAATGGGCATTAAAATTGATACGCTAACCGAGGAGCAGGCAAGGTACATATCAAGTTGGGAATCTGGAACCTAAACCAACTAAAAAACTTAGATGGATGATTAAACATTCAACTCACAGTTAGGTTACCTCCCCACTTCACTACTTGGTTAAGCATGAGACTGGGTATGGGTTAAAAAGCCCGCAATAATTAAACCAACGTGGGCTTAGCGGGGGACAGCCTAAACCTAACTGACCTAGAGAAGAAGATACTGGCCCACATCTATAAGTACGGCCCAGACACACCATGGCTCCTGGCAAGGAGACTACTGGGCTCGGCTGGTTGGAGACCAATAGTACCTGAGGATGAGGTTGAGGAAGCCTGTAGGCACCTTGTTCAACTTGGTCTACTACAGGAGTTTAGGGGGAGCCTGAAGGGTAAGGTAACCAGCTCAGTTAAACCCTGGCTTAAGGTTAAACAGCATAACCCAGAAAGGAGAGGGAGAGGCATATACTATGATTTAACTAAGCAAGGTAAGAGGGTGGCAGGTTACATATGGAAGAATGAGGTTAGAAGGATGAAGAATTTTAAATCGTCTTAGATTATTATTCTTTTAATAATTAATACAATTATAAGAACTAGAAAAATTACTGATATTATTAAAGCCATGATATTTACTATAAATACGCCAGATGATGAGGTCTGGAAGGGTAGGGTAATTAGTGATAGTAATATCAGGGTTAAGCCTATACCGATTAATGTTTTACCCAAGGTCACTTTAAATCACCCTTAACTAAGTGGCATGCTACGTAGTGGTTTGTCTCCACCTCAACTAGGTCAGGTTCTTTAACGTCACATATACCGTTTATGGCATATGGGCACCTAGTATGGAACTTGCAACCAGGAGGTAAGTTAACTATACTTGGTATGTCCATACTTCTCAGATTCACCTTTTTATTCCTAGTAATATTTGGATCAGGCTCCAATAATGCACTAAGCAATATTTGCGTATATGGGTGTAATGGCCTAGTCAATAATCTTTCTACGTCTGTTAATTCAACCATACCCCCTAGGTACATAACCGCGACTCTTCCTTCCCTCGATATGTACCTTAGGGTTGCCAAGTCATGAGTTATGTATATTATTGTCATGTTTGTCTCCTTCCTTAAGTCAAGTAGAAGTCTAAGAATTCCTATTCTTTGTGATACATCGATCATAGATACAGGTTCATCTGCGATTAAAACCTTTGGCCTTACGCTCATTATTCTAGCCAATGCAACCCTCTGCCTTTGCCCACCTGATAATTGATGAGGATACCTATACATGAAGTCCGATGGTGGCGTTAACCCAACCATTCTTAACAGCTCCATAACTTCTTCTTCGACATTACTCGGATCAACTATCTTATGTTTAATCAATGGTCTGGAAAGTATTGTATAGACTGTTTGAACTGGGTTAAGTGATGAAAATGGGTCTTGGTGTAGATATTGAACCTCTCTCCTAAATGTAAGAAATTCATCCTTAGTCATAGCTGATATATCCTTGCCCTTATATAGTATCTTCCCTGATGTAGGCTTAATTAACCCTGCAATTACCTTTCCAAGCGTTGTCTTTCCGCAACCACTTTCTCCCACTAAGCCAAGTGTTTCACCATCATATATAGTTAGATTGATGTTTCTTAGAACATTTACAAGTACTTTCGTGAATAATCCACCTATTCTAAAGGATACATATACATTCATTAATTTTATCAATTCTTTACCCATATTTATCACCTTGTTTCATACTTAAAGCATGCTACTAGGTGCCCTCTGTTTACCTCTTTAAGGGAAGGTTCATTAATTGTGCATATGTCCATGGCAAAGGGGCATCTTGGATGAAAACTGCACCCAGAAGGTGGGTTAACTAGGTCGGGTGGTTCACCAGGTATGGAGTATAGTTCAGCCTCACCTCTTAGCTTAGGAACAGCCTTTAATAGTCCTTGTGTATATGGATGAAGTGCATTATAGAATATTGACTCTACATCACCCACTTCCATGATCTTACCAGCATACATAACTACCACCCTATTAGCTACTTCAGCAACAACACCTATATCGTGTGTTATGACTATTATAGTTACGTTGAACATCCTCATTATATCTTTCAGGTTCTGTAAAATAATCTTCTGAGAAACCACGTCAAGTGATGAAGTAGGTTCATCCATTATTATTATCGCTGGGTTTAATATGAGTGCTAATGAAATCATCACCCTCTGCTTCATACCACCCGATAACTGATGAGGATAACTATTCAGTACCCTATCAGGATCAAGCAAAGTCACCTTCAACACTTCCCTAGCCTTTCTAACAATTTCCTCCTTACTTGCATCAGGATTATGCGCCTTAACGGTTTCTGTGAAATGGTCCTTTATCTTAAGTACTGGATTAAGGGAATTCATTGCACCTTGAGGGACAAAGGCTATCTTTTCCCATAGGTAACGCCTAAACTCATCGTAATTCATAGTTAAAAGATCCACTTTATTGCCGTCATCATAAAATGTTATTGATCCACTTACAATCCTTGCGTTATTGGGTAATTGCCTAATTATGGCTAGTGCAAGTGTTGTCTTTCCGCTGCCACTTTCACCAACAATACCTAATGCCTCATTCCTATATATATCAAGGTTGATGTTCCTTAAGGCATTTACATACCCTCTTCTACTCCTGTATTTTACTGTTAGATTTCTTATACTTAAAATAAGTTCACTATTACTCACCGGTTCTCACCCTGGGGTTAAATATTACCTCAAGTGCCCTTGAGAATAAAAGTAGCCCGAGTTGCAAAAAGACTATGGCTCCTATAGGAGCCATAATATACATAAATGTCCTTTTGTTATATATTGTTCCAAAAGCCCATGCTTGATATAGCATAATACCCCAGTTATTACTTTCAAATGGAATTATACCTAAGTATGCTAGACTAGTTACTATGTAAATTGCATATACAGCGTTTAACACTACATTAATGAGTATGTATGGGAGTATATTAGGTATTAAATCATACACTATGATCTCTAAGGAATTAAATCCAAGTAGCCTTGACGCTTCCACGAAGTCTCTCTCCTTAAGTGACAAGAATTGAGACCTAAAGGCACGTGCAGCAGTTGGCCATGATAATGCCGATATTAGTAAGGCTAATGATACAATATCTAAGAATTTGACGAGAACCGCAAGAATAAGGAATAATGGAAGCTGGGGTATTGCCAGTAAGATATCAGCAAACCCCATTATAACATTATCAACATAACCGCCAAGATACCCTGCTATTGAACCCAGCAATACAGCTATGATGGTAATGAAGATACCTGTTACGAACGCTATTATAAGCATGCTTGTTGTACCATAAACTATCTTAGCGAATATATCTTCACCTTGGAAATCCGTACCAAATGGGTGTTGTAAACTTGGAGGCGCATATATGTTAGGTGACGGTGTTGGAGGTGGAATGAAAAATGGCCCAATTAACCCCATTAACACGAACACAACAAGTATTATTAACCCTGACATAGCTAACTTATCCTCAACCAATGCATGGAATGCCTCGACTAGGTTCTCCTTGGTTCTGCTTAGTGCCTTACCGTATGTTTTTCTTAAGGAGGCGCGTGCCATAGCTATCTCACCCTTATCCTAGGATCTAACAGACCATAAAGTACATCGGCTAAATAATTAGCGGCAATTACAGCTATTGTTATTATTAGGAATATACCTTGCATCACTGGGTAATCTCTCTGATTTATTGCCTGTAGTAACCTTAGTCCTATACCAGGGTAGACAAATATGCTCTCAACTAATACAGAACCACCGAATATAAAAGCCACTGCTATTGTGAAATTAGTAAATATTGGGAGAATTGCGTTACGCCCAACATATGTCGTCATTATCTTACTTTCAGGAAGGCCCCTGGCCCTAGCGACAGTTATATAATCTTCTCCCAAAACGGAAATTGTACTGCCCCTCATTAATAGTATCCAGCCACCTATAGTAGTTATAACATAGGTAAATATGGGGAATATTGCATGTTGGATTACGCTCATTATAAATGGAATATTCCAACCTGGTATAACATTGCTTGAATATGCACCTCTAAGCATACTGAACGGTACAACTCCTAAATAATCACCAAAGATTATTATTAGTAGCATCGCTATTATGTAATTGGGTACAGAGTTAAGTATTGACGATAGGATGGTTATAGTTGAATCCAATATTCCACCTCTTCTATACGCTATTGCCATGCCGATTAATATTCCAAATATGAAACTAATGAGCAGACCTGTACCTACAGTGAATACTGTCCATGGTAGATATTGGGCAATTATCTTAATTACAGGCATGCCATTCATGAACATTGACCGTCCTAAGTTACCCCTAAATACGTTTATCATGTATTCGATGTACTGTTTATATAATGGTTCGTTTAAATTAACACCAAATATTGCAGCAGCCATGGCCTTAGCTTGTTGGTAGGGCATGCTGTATGTTGTTTCAAGGTATACTATGTATAAATCAACAGGGTTACCAGGCATTAGCCTTACTATAAAGAAGGAAATTGATACCACTACTATTATTATTACGATAGCTCTTATTAATCTTAAAAAGGCATAACTTTTTAATACACTTCTTATCTTAGCGCTCATCACCTCACCTTCTTCTCATTAAAAATATGACGGCAATCACGGCAATTATTATTACTACCACTACTACGGTTATGATTAAAGTTGTACTTAGCATTTTACTTGTTACAGTTGTAGTAGTGGTTGGGGGCACAGTAGTTGTGGTAGGAGTGGTTGTAGTAGGCGATGTGGTTGTTGTAGTAGGGGATACCATTGACATTGATACCGGTAAAGTTATGGATGACCAGTGATAGCTTGAGCATGGATAAACTATTCCAAAAAGCACTTGAAGCACCACCGGGTTGTTTTGATACACCGGATTTTCCCAAAGTGGATTACTAAATGGTAACCATCCACATACACGCACGCCCTCAAGAACGGCATTGTCACCATACCTCTCCCATATCGGTATGACTGGTAGATATTGGCTGAATGCAATAGCTAACTTTGAGAATGCCTCTCTTTCCTCAGTTACATTGGTCGAGTAACCGATTTCATATATTAACTTACTAACATTGATGAGACCATTGGTGGTGTTCCATATCATGGGTAATGCCATTCCAGGTGTCCCAGTGCCAAGGTACTCGCGGGCATTGTAGGTTGCAAATAAGTCGTAATATGAGAAGAACGGTGTGGGGGCACCTGCACCCCAGCCCTGTATTGCCAACTGGAATTGCCCCTCTTCAACCAGTGTAGGTACCTCTGAGTAAGTCACTGCCTTTAAGTCTATCTTAATACCAAAGGCTGTTAATTGAGCGGCTATATTCTGTGCTGTTGCACCCCAGTCAGCAAATTCTGCAGGATAAATTAGGGTTAATTCCACAGGTTTACCATTCCAGTACCATTGGTTACCGACCTTCTTTAACCCTATACTCTCAAGCAATTGGGCAGCCTTACTTGGATTGTATACGTAGCTGCTTATTTGTCCTACTGCCCAAGACTCAATCCACGATTCAGCCGTTGACTTAGGCACACCGGTGAATTGCCATGGCACCTCAACTTTAGCGTATGGACCCAGTGATACTTGAGCAGCTTGAGTCATGTTTATTGCATATGCTATGGCCTGTCTAAATATCACATTTCTGAACAGCGGGCCATACGTTGAATCATTATAATTGAAGAATAAGGCTGGCCCAAACAACGTTGGTGGCGATGCGATGCTGTAACCAATACTCTGGAATTGTGCAGCTGACGCAGGTGGGAATCCATGAGTTGCATAATCAATCTCTTTAGCTAAAACAAGTGGTGTTATTACTGGTGTCTCACCATTATGATTCTTTAATGCATCGAATTTAACTTGGTTAGCCCATGCCGAATATGGGTTTTTAACGAGCCAATAGGTATCGGTTGTTATAGTGGCTGTATCAACATAGTATGGACCATCAGCTAAATACACCGGTGGATTCCACTTAACCAAGGCTTGTGTTAGGTTGGTCATTTGGGGTGATGTATTACTATACCCTTGATTAATAAGGTTCTGAATAGCCATACACCAGTTGCCGTACACCTTATATGGCTGTGGAGGCATCAGGTAAAGTATATCCCACTCAAGGACAATAGGTGAAGCCGGATGAACTATATGTAATACTACGGTGTAGTTATCAGGCGTATCAATTTGAGGACTAATATAGAGGAAAGCAGGGTAGCTGAACGCGTAATCTATTAGGAATGTACACTTAACATCTTGAGCAGTGAAGGGTGTTCCATCACTCCATCCATTATTCTTAATCAGATGAATTATGAAGAGTCCAGTACCATTAGGGAAGTATTGAAGAGTCCAGTTGCTAGCTAAAATAGGTATCCATGTGCTATTATACCAGATGTACTGTGCCAATGGAGGTGTAACAAGATCTTGCCAAACACCTACAGACAGAAAGTTAGTTGCCCAATAATTAAAACTATACGGCAGGACATAAGGCCATGCTATACTCATGTAGGTAGTTACTGTTACAGTCTGTTGCGCTGTGGTGACCATTTTAAATAATGATGCCGCTAAGAACGCTAAGAGTAGTAAGGGTATGCCTATTAAAAGTTTATATTTTATCCTCTTGGTATTAGTCATGTTTATGAATCTGTTTTTCCATTTATGTAGTTTACCCATAGTTTGTTACCTATCTGAGGGTTTAAAACTTTTACTATATATATGCTAAGTAGATTTATATATAGGTTATTTATACATATTGATGGATAACCCTAGGTGAATTAATACATGTGCTTAAGCATTCCGTAAACGTTACCCCATAATACGTCGTCAGCTTTATCACCCAGCATACTACCTAGGTTAGCCAACTTATCCACGGATTCAAGACCAGTTATCACCTCGTCTGGGTACATTCCAAGGAAATCCGTTCCTATGGCTACGTGTTCCCAACCGTAGTTCTCGCCAATGTACCTAATGTTATCGATAACACCCTCTATGCTTGGCCTAGGTAACAGCGACGGTATTGCCGTAACCCCTATCACACCGCCGGTCTTGACCACAGCCTCAATCATGTCGTCGTCAAGGTTCCTGGGAGAGTCCTTGAGCCTCCTCGCATTGGCATGGCTAACTATGACTGGTTTCCTGGATATTGAAGCCACGTCCAGTACTGTCTGCTTGCTGGCGTGTGCAAGGTCAATCAACATGCCTAGTTCATTGGCTAGCTTAACCAACTCCTCCCCCTCCCCAGTCAACCCGTAATCCTTCCTGGAGTTGCATGATGCGGCGAACTTAGTGTCGTAGTTCCACGTCAGCTGAATAACCCTGACACCAAGGTTCCTAAGAATGTAAAGGTCATAGATGTCCCTTAGGGCGTCAGTGCCCTCAAGTGCTATGACTATGTTAACCTTACCCAATGCATCGTTAGGCCCCCTAATTATCTTAACAAGCCCCCTCCTCTCAAGGTAATAGTAGAACTTCAGGTGGTCTATTACGAGGTCGAATGAGAAGTGGGTTGGGTTAGTGGCCCTACCGTACAACCTCATTATTTTATCTGCATCCTCATTCCAAGTCCTCACATGTGGATATATTGCAGCGAACACAAGAGTCTGGTCGAACTTAGCTAGCTGGGCTATGCTAGATTGAGCTGGCCCATTAATAGTATCGCTGAAGTACTGGGAAGTCCCCCATGATATGTCCTCATGAAGGTCAGCAATCCTCATGAGTTTAACACGCCAGGGAGGTTTATAAGGATAGGTGACTGCGAGTGGTTGCATCCCAGTGTCCTAATTGTGAAAGCTTTAATCCCCCGATGCATACTGTGGGTGTGCGTGGTTTAAATAGCCCTGTAGAGTATGTATTGCTGGTAACGTATGCATTGGTTTGGTCCGTGATACCACTCTATGCCCTATTTTCAACCTACATACTTTACTCAAGCGGCTTAACGCTAATGGGCATAGGCCTATTCAGCACATCCTACAACGTAGCCTCCATGATCGGCCAATACTCGCTAGGCTACCTATCAGACCTATTGAGGAGTAGGAGGAGGCTGATTATGATTGACCTACTCGTGATGATGCTGGCTACGGTTATTCTCGAGCTGAGAACATACATAATCTACTACATGCTCACCTCAGTCATAGTTGGTTTCCTGGCGGGCGGCTTCTCGGCGCTAATGCTGGCTTCATCATCCGAGATCTCCATGGTTAAGCTGGGTAGGAGCATTAGCATTGTTAGGATTGGGGGTGCCGTGGGTTGGATTGGGGGTAGCCTGGTGATCCCACTCCTGATCCTTGATTCATCACTCAGATACGCAACCCTATTTGCCCTATTTGAGTTAACCATGGCACTGGTGATAACGGCAGCTATGCTTAAGGAGACCTACTCAGCCAGGTTCACGACAAGGCTGACATTGGGCACCTGGTCAATCATATCGGCCTACTCGCTGATAGCCGGGTTGGTCATATCCTCAGCTTCATGGTTCCTGCCGGTTTACGTGTATGTAAGGCGTGGTTCAATATTATACCTAGGCGAGGTCATTGCTGCTGGTGCAGCCGCCGAGGTGCCGACCATGATAGCCACGGGTAGTTTATTTGACAGCAGTTCAACCTTTAGGAGGTACCTATTCATGGTTAACGGGGTGGTGTTGTCACTGGCCTTCATACTCTACTCCCAGTTACCTTTAAGCGCCTTAATCGCAGCCCAGGTCATTAGGGGCATTGGCTACGCCTTATTCATAATATCAACACCAGCCCTATTAATGAGCCTTGGTGTGGAGAGGGGTAAGGGTTCAGCGGTGTTCTTCTCAATGTTCTCCCTGGGGTCCATACTCGGTGGCCTAGTGGGTGGCGCGTTGTCAACGATCATAGGCGTTAGGTACCTGTTCATCGTCCTATCACTAACTTTCCTAACCGTCTCCATGCTCATGAACATTGTGTTCATGGGTAGGGTTAAGGTTGTTAAGAGGGCGATTTAACCATAAGCGGTTAACGTCACCTAATGTACTTTAGTAACAGCTCCCTGCTCTTCAAGACCCCTGAATCATAGCCCTCCCTACCCTCGTACTCCAGTGAAACCCAACCATTGAAGCCATGTCTCCTAAGCATGCTGAACACCCTATCGTAATCTATATCCAGGGTGTACCACACACCACCCCCGAAGTACGTCTTGGCGTGAACCATGGCGGTGTATGGGGCTATCATCTCCAACTGCTCATATGTGTTCTCAATGAAGTTACCCATATCCATTATTGCCCTGAAGTACCTGGAATTAACACTGTTGAATAACCTAACCATATTAGTGGCGTTGCCTGAAACACCCCAGTGGTTCTCCATGCCCAGTATAATACCCAGGTCCTCTGCTGTTGGGAGTAGGCTTCTTATGGATTCCTCAACCCACCTTAAGGCATCCTCCTCCGTGTAGCCGGGTAGCGGTGGTTCCTTGCCCTTATTCTTCATTAACTCATCGAAGCTTTCAATGGTCCTCCACCTACCTGAATTAACCCTTATGATGGATGCCCCCAGTACGTAGGCCACGTTTAACCACTTCTTAACCATCTCAACCTCCTTATCCCTAGAGCCGGTTAATGGGTTGACGAAGTTGTTGTGTATGGACACGGCATATATGCTTAAACCAAGGTTGAAGGCCGTTCTCTTAACCTCCTTAAGGTCGCTTAGGCTTAAACCCTCCAGGTGGTCCTGCAGAACCTCCACACCACTGAAGCCGTGCTTTGAGGCCTTCTCAAGGTAGTGGTTTATGGGCATCTTCTCCCTCTCGAAGTGCCAGTATGAATAGGTTGAAACACCCAGGTTCATACGCCTAGGCCTTGGTTAAATCTATTTAAGTATTACTCAGTACCTCAGGCCGTGCCTCAACATTAGCAGTGACTTGGCGAACCTAGATAACACGTTAGCCAACCCCTCCGGCTTCCTCTCGCTTAACCATAGCTTAGCGTAGGTCTCTATTAAACTCCAGTAGTCGTCCTCCCTGGCCTCACCGTTAATGGCCCTTAACCCAACCTCCATCATCCTCCTTATCAGCTCCAGGTCCTCGGGCAGTTTTACGCCACTGACCTCGTTTAGGATCTTGCCCCATGCATCCTTAATCGTGCCCTTAACCTCCTCACTTAAGGTGCTTAACCTATCCAGGTACACCACGTTCTTTATGTTGTCGGTAACCACGCTGCTGCCGAATAGTTCACGGGCCTTAAGTACATCCTCACCTTCACCGCTTAACCTAACCCACTTGGCCTCCCAGTCACCGGTACCCTCGGCTATCTCCATTGATGCCAGTATTAGTGGTGTTAGGTATGTGAATAGGCACTCCTCGCCATCATCACCCCAAGCCGTTATTAGGAAGCCCCCAAGCCCACTCTCCCTGGCGGCTGTCAGGAAGTTCCTGATGTTGGTTAACGCCCTTTCGAAGTTTGGGTAGAACCTGTTCCAGTTTGATAGGCCTGGGCAGGCTAGTTGATTGTTGTAGTGCCCAACCCTGCTTATCATATCCCTAAACTCCCCTACGCTCAATGGTTCATAGTTCCAGTTGGCTATAATAACCTCATCCCACATCCTATCATTAATGACACTACCCCACATCGCCCTCTCCTCGCTGGGTAGGTAAACCCCGGTTAGCATGTCACCCCAAACCACGGGCACTTTACCATACCTCTTAACCATGTCGAGCAATGCCCTATAGTGGGTTAGGTATAGCTCAGGCCCCTTAAACACGAACCCAACCCTATCGAGGCTCCTACCCCTACCCAGCGACCAGGTCTCATCACCACCAATGTGGATGAGCCTCGACCTACTGGTCTCTAGGACATCCTGGAGGAGCCTTAGGGCGAATGCCCTAGCCTCCTCATTACTGGCATCCAACGTGCCATCCCTCGGAACCCACCAAAGCTCCCTAAACCTACTGTACCTAGGCAGGGAGAGTATGTTCTCCATGTGGCCAAGTAACTCGAGCGATGGCACAACCTCTATGCCGTATAACTCACCGTAATTAACAATGGAGTTCCACTCCTCCTCCGTCAACCTACCCCTTGAAACACCTATATCAGGGTAACTCCTCCAGGGGTAGAGGTCCTCTAGGTATATGAAGAAGTAGTTGTATTTGAGCAGGAACAGCCACCTAATAATGCCCTTAAAGGTATCCACCCTGGGAACCCCACCCCTGGCTATGTCCAGGTGGAACCCCCTAATCTTGAAGTTAAGCTCTTCGTAAACCTCAACACTGGGCATGAAGCCCCTCCTTTGAAGTGCCAGTTGGATCATGGTTGCGTAGCAAATGGCCCTATTACCCCTAGCCTCGATTAAACCCTCTGTAACGTTAATGGTGCATCTATCACCCTCCTCCTCACTTAAATTAACTACCCAGGAACCCTTAGGGATGTTGAAGTCGAACAACATGTAATCAGGTAGGTTACTGAAGCCGTCAAACCTAAACCACCTACCTGTGAATTGCAGTTGCCTTGGCTGGGGCACTATTAAAACCTCCTCGTCAGCAGCCATGAATAACAACTGGGCTTAACTTTATTAAAATTTAAGTCCATATGAAATAAGGTGTTATTGGTTCACCGCTAAGCCAATGGTGGGCAGGCTTTATCTTGAACGGTGTAAATCCAACCACTACCTAACCTCCCTACCCCTGGGCATCCATGAACCACTCCCCTAAGGCGCCATCAATATTAATGGTGAGGGTATTACAGCAACCTCAATAACGTTACGTGTTATTTCCAGTCAATACGATGGGGGCAGTCATTCAGTTCACGGTTGCGGTAAAAGGGTTAATGCATGGATGCATGCGAACCACTGGTCATTAAAGGATGTACTGGAGGCGGCATTATTGCGCCGGTGGGTTAGGTCCCATCATCTGGTGGTTGGTTCCTAGTTGCATCTAGGTTTAAGGCGTATATACGCATTAGGCTGGAGGCTGGTTAAGGTTTAGGATAACCTTGGCCTGCACGGTGTATGGATGAGGTGGCTGACGTGGCTCTAGCGATGCAGTGTTAGTATGCCGAACCTGGTTACGCATTGCATGGTGACGTTACCCAGTGCCTTGATGTTTATCAGCCTTATGATGTTATCGGTGAGACGAAGAGCACGGTGTCACCCCTTATCACAACCATACCCCTCTTAACCGACATCTTAGGGTCTATTATCTCCTCCGCATTATCCAGCAGTAGGTTCATGTGCTGGTCGTAGTTCTTCAAAACACCCCTTATGGTTGTCCCATCCCTAAGCTTAACCAGCACCATACTCCCAACCACGGAGCCCAGTTCATCTTGAACGAACTTCATACACCTACTCGCCATAAAGCCACCCTAGTTTAGGTTTTTAATAAATTTTTGTCTCAGCTTGAACGGTAATAAGCCAGAGCCCGTACCCCCTTAATGACTTAAACCTGGATTAGGCACGTAAGCTTTAATATCCGGTGCCTTAAGGTTGATTTAAGGGTGTGGATGATTAGGCTACATAAAGTAGCCCTAGGTGGCACATTTGACACAATTCACAGTGGACACATAATGCTACTCTACACTGCGGTTAAGCACGGCGAAAGGGTGCTTATTGGTGTTACCAGTGATGAGTTCGCGCAATCCTACAAGTCATATAGGGTTAGGCCCTTTGAGGAGAGGGTTAACCAACTGCTAATAACGTTAACCAGGGAGCTTCAGGCGGATAGGGGTAGCGTGATTATTGAGAAGATAAGTGACCCATATGGACCCGCCATAAGCGACCCAAGCATCGACGGCATTGTTGTCAGCCCAGAAACACTACAGAGGGCATTCGAGATAAACGACATTAGGGTTAAGAATGGGTTAAACCCATTAACAATAGTATCAATACCCATAATTAAGGACGGCTATGGTATTAAACTATCCAGTACATTAATAAGAAGCAGGATGAGAAACACCAAGCAATGAAACCAAGGCAACCTCCACCCACCCAGACAATGACCCCCATGAAGGTTTAAGTTCAGCGAGGTAAAATAACGCAAGTCAGCCGGTGCCTGGGGGTCATTGGGTTTTGGACTGTTAGAGCCGTGATAATGTTAATATTATCGTGACTCTACCACTCCAAAACTCAAGGTGGTCTTTCGGTCACATAAACAATGGTAACTAGTCAATTTAAGTACCTCATACCTAAACGTAAAATTAATATTAATATCACCACGACTCTACCAGCCCAAACATTCCTAATTCAACTCCTCAGTGAGGTTCTTAAAGGGTGGAAGGACTCCATGCCCTATTAAGCCATCCATTTCACTTCTAAAGTACCTGAAGGCTGTAACGAGGTTACACTCAATGGTTGCTTGTGGTTATGAGGCGATATTTGGTTCTTTTCGCCTTTGTTTAGTGTGAGCCATCTGTATCTTTTCGGTGGTTTTGCAGCTTGATGCGGGGCTTACGGATTGAGCGTGCTTATTGAGGATGCTTTTAAGTGGGCTGAGGTGTTTAGGGGGTGCAGGAGGGGGAGGGGACTTATAGGGTTAAGCTTGAAGTAGGGAAGGATGGGTAAGCAAACTAAGGATCAAGGTGATGGAGATTAAACTAAGAGACATTGTGAATTACATCTTGGGAAAAGATGAGGCAAGATAACGCCCACCACAAGCATCCATAACCCACCAGTGAAGCTAATGATCTGGCAGCGAGGTGAAACCATAAGCCGCAATGAACGCCAATAAAAACCACTAGGTGAGAACGCTGAGTCACCTTTTAATTGCACACGGCTGGCAATTAGTGTTAGGTGAGTTTAATGCTTGATTATCCAAACCCAAGGCTAACCAAGGCACTACTCGGATTAACCATAACGCTGGCCGCAATCCTCGGCCTAATCGTAGGCGGGGGAATACACATAGGCTACGTAACAGTAACAAAGCCACTAACCATCACATCAACAGCCACAATTCTCAAAACAGCAACCGTAATAAGGCTAATAAATAATACACTAACTACAGCTGTGAATGGTAAAGTTGAGACCGTTACCTCAACATTCATTGAATCATACATAACCACCGTAGTAGTAAACCACACGACGACAGTGATATTACCCATTACAACCACAGTGAATCATACGACAACTGTGACTAGCCCAGTCCCATACCCATACACGACCACAGTAACAACAACAGTCATTGAGAATGTTAGCCAACTACCACCACTCAACATGAGTGACCCGTTAAGCGTCTTGAACTGGGCTAAGGCAACGTACGCATTATCAGCCTTCGGGGTAATGAACCTGACGTTACCATTAGGCTTCTGTGAAGGCACACTCTGGGTGTTCCCAAACATGAGTGCAGTGTGGCTTGGCGCATGGTTCATACCAAACAACCTAGCGCAAGAGTACATGAACCAAAACAACTACCTTGGCTCATTCCCAACAGGCGTTAAGGAGTATGCTACCTCATCGGGGATGCCGTACCTCGGCATGATTGACCCAGTGGGTGGTGGCTTGGACACTTTCGAGAGCAATCCAGCTTATATTCTAAGCAATGCGGTGAACTACCCAATACCCAACTACACTCTGGCAATACTGGGCACTAACACTGGTGGCGTAGTCCCATCGTGGGGTCTTGGGCAGTACCCATTCGCCTTCAGGTACCTGAACAATGGTACATACGTGATGATACTCACTAACATATTCCCAACAGGTACGGCAATTCAACTAGCCCTAAACCCACCAGGACTATGCGTAATACAAGTAATCCGTGTGAAGCCAGGCACCCCAGACAGCTACATTCTAAACATGACGTTCCTAGGAGCACAATACTATGCTTGGGTTGTCAGTGAGGCTAAGTACGGTAAGCCAGCACCATGCTATACTCCAGCTGGTTGGACATATGGTGGCTGGGTTTACCGCATCAACATCACTGAGCCAATTGGGGCTAATTGGCAATACTACTGCTCACCAAGTAAGGGCATCTGGTACCCCCTGAAGCCTTGAGCATTGGTTCAATAAGGGGATTTTGAAGGAGGGTTGAGGGTTGGGTTAGGGGTTTGGGTTTGGTGGTGTTGCCTTCCTCTCGTACTTACCATGCACTATTCCGTGTATTGCG
>Ga0081529_117868_pt1 | contig 29540 bp, 32 predicted proteins | sample EchGeymetagenome_FD_71012 | JGI IMG/M metagenome (GOLD analysis project Ga0081529, IMG submission 71012) | Ferrous microbial mat and aquatic microbial communities from Echinus Geyser, Yellowstone National Park, USA - transect B T=78-80 C v2... ...
TGATTCTGAAAAATTAAGGGAAAGTATCAAGGAGAAGTATAAAATAATAAATGAAAAATTGAATGGAACTGCAAACTCAGAATATATTATCCCCGTAGGTAGGGTTGGGGATATCAGGTTGCACTGGCCCATAGCTTTTTATGATGTATTATCTAGATTCGGGGGATTTGACCTGATTATCGGGAACCCGCCTTATGGAGATTTGCTTTCGGAAAAACAAAAGCTATTCGTGAGGGGCTATTCAGACTCAGCAAATGAAATTGCGGCAGTTTTTGTCGACCGATTCGTTGATTTAATCTCAGAGGGTGGTATTTTATCATACATCATCACGTTCGCCATTACTTTCAATAAGGGTCTGTCATCAGTAAGAAAAAAGCTCAGGGATAATTTTGAGACAATAAAAGTCTATTCATTTGACAGGGATAAATGTAGAATATTCAGTACAATGACGCAGAGCGTATCTATCATGATAGCTGATAACAGAAGAAACAATGCAAACGGGAAATTTCTTACATCAAGATTCCTCAGGACATTACCAGAAGATTTTAACAGCATTTCACTGGAAGAAGCAAACAATATGCTACTGCTGGAATCAGGAATTGGATCAGATTTTAGTAAAAGTCATAGACTGCCGAAGCTAGGTGAAAGGAGGGTTGTTGATATCATAAGTAAGTTGCTCGGGTGTAATCGCATGGTAGAAAACCTCTTGAATATTAATGAGAAAAAAACAATTATATACTATAGGACAAGCGGCAATTACTGGTATAATGCGTGGAATTGGAAACCGTATGAAAGCAGTGAAATCAAGGCTTTGGAGGTACCTGAGTCATATGCTGACTTCATAATAATGCTGGTGAACAGCTCACTGTTCTATTTCTACTTAAGGATATACGGAGATGGTAGACATATGAACACAGACATATTTAGGTCGTTTCCGGTACCAGCTGAGGATAAAGTTTCTTCAAGAAAGAAGGAAATACATGATGTAGTAGTGGAATTAATGCGTGAATTACAATCAAATTTCGATGCAAAACACAAGAGATTTATAACAAGTAAAGTAAAGCCTGTGATCGATAAATGCGATAAGTTATTGTCGGAAATATATGAACTTTCACCGGAAGACTTAGAATATATTATTAATTATGATTCAGAAATCAGATCTAATGAGGATGTATGATCCCTAAATATCCGCCCCCGCAAGTTAGAGGGGCCAACAGGGGGCTAGCTGAAAATTTCCCAGCTATGCTTAAGAATTACTGAAAAGTTAGAAGGTTTGTGATCTCCTTTAATTTCAGGGCCAGTTTTTTCCCTTTAGTAGTAAGTGAAATGAGATTTCTGTTGGGATAGCTGCTCTTATCTATCCTTCTTTTAACGAGCTTCAACTGCAGGGCCTTTTCAATGCTTGCATACAGCTGGTGGACCGGTATATCAGCTCCCTCCATTATCTCCGTTATGGTTTTTTCTCCATTCTCCCCCAGGTAGTATATCAGCCTGAGGAATCCGCTCTGCTTCTCCAGTACCCTGAGCTGGTCCATTATTAATAAATGGAAAACAACACTATAATGTTTGCTGAATAGGAAATCATTTAAGCAAGGAAATGATTGCTTATTCGACAATCATTATGAAGTCTCTCTTCCCGTACTACGGTGGCAAATTCAACCAGCTCAAGGATATTCTAGGGATAATGGGAGAGCATCTCAACTCCTTCGATGTTGTCGTTGATGTGTTCGGAGGATCGGGAAAGGTATTGCTCAACATTCCGGAGGAATGGAAAAAGATGAAGGTTTACAACGATATTAATGAGGAACTCTACATAACGTTCAAAGTGCTCCAGGACCCGAGGAAGAGGCTCCAACTCTCCAGGAAGCTCAGGCTCGCATTCAGTCACAGTGGCATTTTCATGGATATGAGAAGGAGGCATTTTAGGAGTGATGTGGACACGGCATTCAAGGTGCTGTATCTTCAAACATATTCATACATGGGTGACGGCTCCACTTTCGGGAGATATTACAAGGGGCATAAGGTTAAGAGGTTCCTCATTAAAAATTTCATATATGTCAGGGACTGGGTGATTGAAAACATGGACTTCCGAGATCTCATGGACAGGTATAACAAGGAAACTGTGCTCTTTTACTTGGACCCGCCTTACATATCCTCAGGCAAGAAATACAGATACAAGTTCTCCATTAACGATATGAAGGACCTGAAATCTAAAATGGAAGCTCACAAGGGATCCTACATCCTCAACCTTTCGAGTTTCGATAAAGGAATGGAGGAGATATTCGGTGAACCCAATAAGGTGATAGACTATTCCAATCCCCTCAATAATCACGGAAAAGTGAAATGGGGGTGCGGGTACTGGTGGAAATTTCCATAAATACAATAGTTAACCTGGAATTGAGGTGAGGGACCTTATGGAAATGTTGGAAAGAAGGAATTCGTGGTGGAGTGGACATAATTCATTTTTTCATTTTTTTCATTTTCACTAAAGGGTTGAAAAATTGAAATATGAGTTTCCCGATTTCAACATGATAACCATGAAAAGCAACGGATTTGTGAAGGAATATGTTATCGGGAGGAAGGACCAGTTTGACCTGGACTATGCGATCTTCAGGAAGGCAGTTGAGGAGACGGAGACAAGGGAGGATTTGATTAACTACATAGAGGAAAAGATGCAATACGTGATCTCAAGGGTTGCAAGTGAGAGGGCAAAAACGCTGATGGAAGAGATGGAACTAATTTGATTAAATTATTGCAAAATATTATTATCCAGATTTTATTTTCTTTTATATGTTCTAACGTAGCTCCCATATAATAATAAGATTCCATATACTAATGTCGGAATAAAAATGGTCCACAACAAAGTGAAGATTCTAAAATATAGAATAGCTACGACGAAGATCCACAAAATAGTATAAATAGCAACTGCTTGAAATAAATTTAAATTCCGCTCTGTTTCTAGTATTGGGAGCTTAAAATAGATAATCTTCCTTGTCTCATTTTCGACTTGATCTTTAATTTCCTGCTCAACCATCTTACTGCCTAATTCTTTGTCAAGATAACTCATGCTTTCAGGTTTATTAAGGGATATGACATTATTATAATCTAGCAGTTTGAGTACTGATGCAGAAATAAAAACACCGTAAATAAAATTTATGGAAGGTTTAATTATGTCGTTGCTGTTAAATAAGTCCAATTTATTGCACATGTTCTTTAGGTATAACAGCCGTCTTGTTTTTAATTTTTTATAAATATTCTTGTTTTTTTTGGATGTTATAATATCATTTAGTTTCAGTTCAATTAAACTTTCAATTATCAAATCATCAACTGGTATTTCTAAATTTGAACCAAAGTCGTTATCGGCATTGAATAAACTCAATAATTCGACATAATCTTGATAAATGCCTATGCCTTTAAGTTTTCTAAACAATTTATTAATGAATTCTTCCCGTAGGAAATAAAATCGCTTATCTAAATATTCTAAGATTATTAGAAATTCCACCTGATCTAAAATATCCCTTAATAATGCACCTTCCGTACTAACATTATCAAGATCATTGCTAAGGGTATTAGTATAATCGAACAATTTTTTATCAGTAAGTTTTGAATTTAAAAAATCATCCAAGATTTCATTTAATTCTTTAAATCTGGTAGTACCTTGAATTTTCACTTCCCTTTTTTCTAAATATGCAAAAATCCTGATTGCAAATTCAGTCTTTGGATTCAGTTCTGTACCCATAATTGAATGGTCAGACAATTGATTCATGAGGTAATTTGCTTGCGAAATAATTTGATGTTTATAAGTATAATCTTCTATTCTCATAATCATCACATTCTCATAATTGCCCCTCTTTATTATCGCTTATATAAGGAGGTTGAGGTTAATAGAATTTCCGATATCTTTTATAAATTCCTCATTCTTCCTTTTTATGATAACTGGTTCCGGCAATGTAATATTTTTAAGGCTATATGCGCGGTATATCCTCTTTTTAGATAGCCAGATGATATTTTTTATATCATTCAATGTAATTTCGGCATCAGGCGGGTATGAAACCTTTACAAAGGTGCTAAAAAGCTGGGGAAACAGGAAAGAGCCCGTTGCTATTTTGATCACTGCCATGTTTTTTCCTATTATCTTGTAGTAATGCTCATTATGATTTGAATCGTAATAATTCTTATTATCCGCGAACCTTAGCCTATGATTGCTCACGTAATAAACCCTGTTTATCTTTATACCTCTCTTATCAAGAGCATCGACTAATGAAAGTGTGCTTTTATGATTTAATTGCCGAGTTACTATTATGTTGAAATAACTGCCGGAATTGCTATATTTCATAACCACTTCGTTCCCAGATATTATGGAATCTGCGGCTTTGTCAACGTCAAAGATATTAAAATAATCCCTTTCTGCATAGACCTCTATATTATCAATCCTCAACATCTTTTCTTCGAAATAATTAAGATTCTGTGAAAATACGTATGAAACAATCAAATAATTGGCATAACTTTGAGTGTCTATATAGATAAAGCCGGCAATTGGTTCCAGATTAAAATGATCGGGACTCAAATAAAAATCTTGGGCATGGATTTTCTTATATATTTCCAATACCATCATATCTTGTGCAAATGAATTATTGGAGATATTTCCGCTGATATCTATATGCTGGAAAGGAATGTTATTTTCTAGAAAAAATTTTCTCGATTCATAATAATAACGTTTGAAATCAGGATCATTTTTTCTATCTATAAAGATTATATTTATTACATTCGAGGCGTTTTTAAGAGTATTAATTGACTTGTAATTTGACCTATTGTAGTATAAATTTTGATTATTACCATATTTCTCTAATAATGATACAATGTTTCCAATAATATTATCGTTTAATTCTCTGTTAGTGAGATTCACAATCCTGAATTCAAAAGTTTTACGATTTCTTAGAAATTGCAAAATCGACGATGGTTTATTTATAAAATCTTTATAAGTTATCATATTGTACCTATCGAAATTTATTGACCATTTATCAATAGATATTTTGCGTTCTTGGCTATATGAGAACCCAATAAATTTAATAATAACGCCGCCTACACTTACCTCGATTTCTTGCCCGATCCTATCCCTGATGTAACCTATATCCCTAAGAGCAACATTTGCTACCTCTTCTTGACTAAGTGTTTTTCTCGATTTGAATTCAGGACTAAACACTAAAAAAAGCCTTTTATGTATTCCAAACCGTTCTGGAATTATTTTTATTCTCCAATAAAGGTCTCGGTCAGTTTGAGAATCTATAAAGCTAATGGTTCTCCCATGTCTTTTCATCCGTTCAATAGTATTAACCTTAACCCCCCTTGATTGAATATATCTTACAATCTCATTGTATATAATGGGTCTTATTATTTTGTAATTCCTATTAAGGTCATTGGAAATATAAAGTGTTGCAAAATCATTAGGAATCATAATTAACACCCATTGTTCTATATTTTCATCGTTGTTCGCCCTTCAAAATTTCCTCAATCTCCTTCGTTATCACGGCAATCCTCTTCCTTCATAGATCCGAAATCTACATTTGAACTGAAGTAGGGGGTGCCAGTTTTCCCATTAAGGATTCCATGCAAATTTAATGATGTTATTATTTGTTTCCTTAAAATATTCTCATAGAAATTTTGGAAGTTATCATCTACATTTCCATTGAAATTGAAGGCAAAATCTAGACTTTCATTATTCGTATAAAATCTTCTTGGGATGTCTCTTTCCTCAGGCGATGACCATACCATCCCGTACCTGAGCCAGGGATAGATGCACTTATGTTTCCTTGCCTTGGAAGAATATTGCAGTATATCGTGAGTGGTAATATTTGAAGAACCCTTGACCTCAATGATTACCAAATATATCTTCTCTTTATTTTCTTCCTCTTTATTCTCATTCTCTTCGTTCTTTTGACTTCTGTAAATTAATCCGATATCCGTTTGAAAAGCGTTTCTAACCCTCGAAATTTTCTCTCCATTTTTTATTGCTTCTTTCGGTAAATTTTCACCTTTTTTTACCTCGACGGTTTCTTTATAATCTTTATCTTTTCTTATATATTTATTAATGTTTTCTATTATTTCATCTATTAGCCTTATGTTTTCAGTGGCCATTTTTAATCACGCTCCAATATTTCCTCAATCTCCTTCAATTTCTCAGCCACCTTCCTCCCTTTGTCGGTCAAAGAAATAATTTCTTCCTTGGGGAACTTACTGTTATCAATCTTCGCATCAACGAGCTCCATCTGCTTCAACCGGGAAACCGAACTGTACGCACTGCTGAATTTCCCTTTAAGTGATTCGTACGGTGTTTCTTTTTCATTGAGGAGATATATGAGGATTTTCATGTCATCGGTGAGGAACTCGGATATTTCATGCCCGGCATATATTTCCTCCACCTTTTTGAGCTGTTCAGCGATTGCACGGCCCTTATCGGTAAGTTCAACCTTATACGTCTTCCTCCCTATTTTTGATTCCTTAATAGTTATAAGCCCGTCAGATTCCATAGATTCAAGAACTCTGCTCAATATAGGAGGCGAGGTTATCACATACCCTATCTCACTTTTATTAACCGTACCATGCTCAAGAAGGAAAGATAATACCAATTGTCTATGATTTGATAAGGGTACTTCCTTCATTTACCATTATCACAAATGATAATGATATGATGTGTATAAATTACTCTATATATATCATTGTCATTTATGACAACGATAGATTAATATATCAATTATGATTGTCATAAATGACAACAAATGATAGCTATTAAAATTGGAAAGGCAGGAAGAGGTCAGATTCCGATAGATGTGCGAAGGAAATTGGACATCAAGGAGGGAGATATTCTTATTGTAGAAATCAAAGAAATTTTAAAGATGGAGGTTCCAGCATGAATTTCCCCTCCGATGCCGAAATTAGAGAATATTGCGCATATTACATTAGGGCCATCAAGATATTCAGGGAAACATTCAAGATTGAAACGGGGAGAGAGCCAACGGAATTCGAGATAGATAACTTTTCAAAAATGGGAATAATTCCCATCGGAATATTGCGACAACAGAACGGAAATTCTCATTTCCAAACTCCGCAGGTTTCGCCACAGAAATTGGTCCAGCAGGCACAGAAATTGAAGACTGAGTCGATTATGGATATTATAAAAGACCACCCTGAGCTTTCAATCGAGGGCGAAAAGATAGTAATGAAGCAGTTCATAAAGCCAGAGGTTTTCTATAAGGTAAAGGACCAACTTAAACAGAGGGGATGGGAGTACATTGCCCCGAAACATGCTGGCGGGAATAAATGGGAGCCTGGATATTTTGAATTCAAGGAGGCTAAGGCATGATTTCATATATCACGCGCCACTGGATAGAAGGGGGATTTTGTGAACAAAGATACATGATGCGATATGTCAAAACGCACCGGGGCATGACCGTTCCTGGAAGGTTGTGCGTTACCTCAGGAACTAACGACCGGTTGATCCGTGAAACACCGGCGTTTGAAACAGATGAGCTTACTGATTCAAAATATCTCCCCCTTCTGATGTATAACTTCGGGGGAGAGGGCAGGAACATTGAGAAGGTCCCTCCCCTCCATTATGCGATTGCGAATCATTCATTGAATATGGATGAGGGGGCGAAGGCATGACACATGGGGAACTTAGTATTGCTAGGTCAAGCATTTGCAATAAAATAAGCAAGGAAGGCCAGACCAAACAATATGGCAATGAGTTTCAATCTTCTAACAATGCTGGCCTTGATGTAAAGGAGTATGAGAATGAGGTAGAGGTCAATAAGGACGAAGAAAAGAGAAATCGTATATTTTATATAGAAAAGGATCCAAGGATAGAAAAAAGGGTAAACGAAATAAAAAGTGAGGGGAAGTACCACCAGAATGACAAAATAAGCAATAATAACATTTCTGAAGGGTTGGAACAAGGGGCTCCAGGCAAACTTAGCCCATCCGCGCCCAGGTATTATCAAGAATCCGAGGTACCCTGTGATGAGACCGGCAAGAAGACTATAAAAAATCGCGATCCACTCGTTGATAAGTTCGTTAGGCAAGTAAGGGTTACCTCCGTACTAATATTTATAGCCGGTATAATAACTTCCTCATTCCTATCAATTCTGAATTTTACAATGGGCTTTATGGTCTTTGCTTCCACGACTGGTTTTTTTGGAGGACTTCTCCTTTCAGAAGCCTTGTTTTATAGGTCAATGGAGGCGAAGGCATGACTGGACATAGAATTGAACTGAGCGATGAATGCAGGAGAGGAGACCACGGCCACTGCGACGGCATGATCTACAGGAAAAACAGGGACGGCACGATGGAAGTAATTGGCCTATGCCGGTGCGGATGTCATATTGCGGCCGAGAGTCTGAAAGGGAAAGATATGGAGGGAATAATCAAGAAAGCAGAGGATGAGGAAAGGGCGATATTAGAAAGCTTTTTTGCCAAATTCAGGAAGAAGGCGGAGGTGGAAGTATGACATTTAAGGATGAAATTGAACAAATAATGAGGCGGAACGGGCTGAGGCATGTATCTGCATCCATACTTGACGACGGTACATTCAGGGTAAGCACATACAGGAGGGAGTATACTTCCTATTACATGAGGCACCTTGAAGAGAGGAGGGAATACGGCAGGAATTATTACTGGAAGAACAGGGAATACATCCGCAAATACCAGCATGAATATTACATGAGGAGAAGGTACGGGACATCTCATCCCGGCGGGAATGATAGTAAGACCTTAGATCATAAGAAGCTTGCAAAAGCGATAGTCTATGCATATTCTCTGAAGGGGATTGACATCCCCATGGGTGATGCACTGGAAATATCACTTCAGGCTATGAGCTTCTTCGGATATGAGACAAGGATACTTTCAAACACCCTGGAAAGAGACGACCTTGTTATAATGTATACCCTGGAGGACCTCGGTCTCCTGAAGACAGAGTCAGAGGAAATCCCCCTTGGAAGGAGCAGTAAGCCTTGGAGGATAAGCTACTTCTCGATGAACAGGGAAAGGATTCTGGAATATGCATCCGGATCAAAGGAAAAAGAACCTTTGAGTGAGGCATCATCAGTTTATGAGAATCTCCCTGAGGAGGTGTGGGCGAGATGAGTGAGTTTGATTTCAATTCTTTTGAAAAGAAGCTCAAATGGAGGTGAATGGCAGTGAATGAAGATCTTGAAATGAAATTGCAGGAATTTGTATCTTACAGGATAGGACACGGAGATTCCATAAGCACAGCTGAAAGGAGGGCAAGGAGGATAAAGACCCTGGCAAAATACCTAGATGTAAACAGGGTGGATACGGGTTCGATTTTCAAGTATGTTGAGGAAAGGCTCAGGAAGGGGATAAAGAAGAAATCCCTGAGGATTGAGCTCATGGACCTGCAGCGCTGGTATGAGTTCCTTGGCTACAACGTGGTCCTCCCGAAGCTGAAGAAGGAACCTGACCCGGATCCCTTCATCCCAACGTCCAATGACCTGATCAGGATCAGGGAGTTCTGCCTGTCCAGGAAGGACAGATATACATGGATGAGAAACCTTGCGATAGTGGATCTCCTCACAACAACGGGCATGAGGGCAGGGGAGCTCATAAAGGTCAACATCGAGGACTGGAAGGGTGATTCCATCTACATAAGATCGGAGAAGGGGGAGAGGGACAGGACAGTACCATTACCAAAATGGATGCAGGAGGAGCTCAGGGAATACATCGAAAATTACCGGTATAAAACGGACCCGAAGGCCCTGTTCACATCCAGGACGGGGAGGTTCAACTACAACAAGCTGCGTGCCCTCATTAAATATGTAGGGACGAAAGTCGGGATACCGCAGCTCCATCCGCACAGCCTCAGGCACTATTATGCCACAATGTTATGGAAGGCTGGCGTGGACATAAGGGAGGTTCAAATCCTCGTGGGGCATGCCCGCATCGATACCACAACGAGGTATACACACATAACACAGAAAGAGCTCGGAGAAAAAGTCAGGGACAGGGTGGAGGAAGTGTTTTCCTTTCGTCAAAAATTAGAACCTAAGGGCCAAATCCACGTAAAAAATGATGGGAGCGAACCGAACGGTATGGGAGCACTGGGATTTGAACCCAGATCTGCGGGTCTCTCTTAGGGTCATCGCTCCAGTTAATCATCACTGAATCAGACGACCCACATTTAATCAAACCCTAACTGGAGCCCGCTAGGATGCCTGACTACCCCATGCTCCCTTTAAGACCTAGATGCTCTCCTGATTCTTTTGAGTCTCCTGATTCTCTTTTTTCTCCATTTCCATCGCATTTTGTGTCTTTTCTTCCAATCTCTTGAACTTCTCTTCATTGGAGCACCTTTCTCTCCCTTATTACAAAATGGATTTAATCTTTTGTATAAAATACCCGTTACCATCTCCTCTAATAAGAAAATTAAAAAAAGAGTCTACTCCAAGAATCTAATACCATAATTATTCTGATTAAGATTAAAAATTTTTAATGGGAACTGGATTGGATAATAGATAAAAATATTGTAGTGGCCTAGATTGCCACTACCACAACATCGCTGACTGACTTAAGGGTTTTAAATGGTATCGCAAGTCTTCCCTGAGCATCTTTCTGGTATTGCGATGTATCCAGAGAATCATCTGGCGTGATTAATATATGGTTAACCTGTCCGGTGTCTGTTTCAACGACAAAGTTAGAAACGACCCCAAGTAACATCCCCTTATCAGTCATTACCGGTTTTCCTTTCAATTCACTTACGAATTTCCTCATTTATATCACCTGTAATATTGCAGATCTTCCTTCTTGCTAGGTTTTATCTCCCTAGCTATATTTTTGGATACTTCTTCGTAGTATTTTATTGTTTCCTCATCGAGAGAGGGTCTAATTTTCTGGAGGGCCTTTTCAAAGTGTTTCATATAGACTTTATCTGCATTTAGGTTTTCCCTTATAGCCTCTAGTCCTGCCTCTCTAACTAGATTTTCAAGGTCAGCTCCTGTATAGTAATTTGTCCTTTCTGCTATCTGTTCCAGATTAACATCTGGAGCTAGGGGCATTTTTCTAGTATGCACTTTTAATATGGCTAATCTTGCCTCTTTGTTAGGTGGTGGGATATATATTATTCTATCGAATCTTCCGGGTCTCAGCAAAGCTGGGTCGATTATATCTATTCTGTTTGTAGCCGCCAGAATTATGACATTTTTCATTGATTCCATACCATCCATGCTTGTTAATAACTGATTAACTATCCTATCAGTTACCCCGGATGATGCGTACATTCCTCTTCTCGGAGCTATTGAATCTATTTCATCAAAGAACACAACAGTTGGTGCGCTCTGTCGCGCTTTCTTGAATATTTCCCTGATTGCCTTTTCTGATTCTCCAACCCATTTACTCATTACTTCAGGCCCTTTCACAGTGATGAAATTAGCCTGGCTTTCATTGGCTACAGCTTTTGCTAACAATGTTTTACCTGTTCCCGGTGGACCAAAGAACAGTATGCCCTTAGATGGTCTTAATCCCATCCTTTCAAATACTTCTGGATTCTTTATTGGTAACTCTACCGCTTCTTTTAGATCTCTTTTTGCTTCTTCGAGATCTCCAATATCATTCCATGTAACATTAGGGATTTCAATCATTACTTCTCTCAGTGAGCTTGGTTCAATCTCTTTCAGTGCTTCAAGGAAATCGTTCCTTTCAACATGCATCTTTTCAAGCACTTCAGTTGGTATGGGATTATCTAGATCTATTTCTGGGAGATATCTCCTAAGAGCCTTCATTGCGGCCTCTCTCGCAAGTGCCGCTAGGTCAGCACCTACAAAACCGTGAGTTAAAGAGGCAAGCTCTTCCAATAACTTCTCTTTATCCTCTGGTGTACCTGATATGGGCATACCTCTCGTATGGATCTGTAATATCTCCTTCCTTCCCTTTTTATCTGGGACTCCGATTTCTATCTCTCTATCGAATCTTCCTGGCCTCCTTAACGCCGGATCTACTGCATCGAGCCTGTTGGTTGCTGCGATTACAATAACCTGTCCTCTGCTCTTCAATCCATCCATTAGGGTTAATAATTGTGCAACAACCCTCCTTTCTAACTCACCCTGAGTTTCCTCTCTCTTCGGTGCAATGGAATCTATCTCATCTATGAAAATAATGGAAGGTGCCTCTTTAGATGCTTTCTCAAATGTTTCCCTCAAGGCCTTTTCGCTCTCTCCATAGAATTTATTTATGATTTCGGGGCCATTTATACTGAAAAAACGTGCACCTGATTCATTTGCCACTGCTTTAGCGATCAAGGTTTTACCTGTTCCAGGGGGGCCGTACAATATTACTCCCTTTGGCGGATCTATACCAAGCCTTTCAAACAGCTCAGGATGCTTCAAAGGCAGTTCTATCATTTCCCTGACCTTTTTGAGTTCCTCACCTAATCCTCCAATATCCTCATATGTAATCTTTTCTCCCATCTCTTCCGATGAGATTGGCTCTTCTCTCATCTCAATGGCGGTGTCATCTGATATGTAGAATATCCCTTTTCCAGGTCCCACTTTGGCTACCTTAAAGGATACATTGCCCTTCCCGGTTAAAGCTAAACCTTGGACAGATATTACATCACCTTCAACTATGGGCCTCCTCAATAGAGACCTCCTAACGTAGTCCTCGATTCCAGCACCGAACCTAAGACGCTGATTTTCGCCAATGACTGGGGCTAGGACTACATAGTCAGCTCGTTTGACATCAGCCTTGGAAACTTTAACTTTGTCTCCTACCTTGACTCCTGCATTTTGTCTTACCAATGGATCTATCCTGATTATGCCTCTATTTTCCTCCTCTTCGCTTAGTCTGAATACTCGTGCAGCTGTGACTCGCTTTCCTTCGATCTTAATGATGTCACCTATTGATACACCTAATGCTTCCCTTGTAGCCATGTCTATTCTTGCTCTAATAAGCCCAACATCTTCCTGAAGGGCTTCCCAAACAATTAAAGTCACGTACTCAACCATGATTTCACTAGTGAATAATTACATCAAATATATAAACTTTCCCATAGTTAAATTTTTTGTCAGACATATTTATGACATTTTCTACTGACCTGCATCTGTTATACAACATATTTTTTAAATACTGATTGTCATTATTATACAAATAGAGTAAAATCCGGGCAAAAAGTATATATATGGCGTCATACATACTGATGACATAGGGTGTAAACATGACGGTAAAATCACTTATTAAAAATGCGCTTGGGGATGAGGCGTTAGCCCAGACTTCAGCAAGTGCAGCACCAACATCGGTAAGTATTCCAACACCAAGGGAGCCAATTGTATCAAAAGACGATGAAGAGCTTGCGAAGATAGTTGAACAGCTAAAAGTAAATATAAAAATCATAGGGTGCGGTGGAGGAGGTAGTAATACCGTAAACAGATGCATGGAAGAGGGTATATTTGGTGCTGAAATGATCGCTGCTAACACGGACGCAAAGCATCTCTTGACTATAAAAGCTCACAGGAAAGTTCTTCTTGGGAAAAGGCTTACTAGAGGATTGGGAGCCGGTGCGTTGCCTCAGGTGGGCGAGGAGGCAGCCAGGGAGGCTGAAGAAGACCTAATTAATGCCATGGGAAAGATAGATATTGCTTTTGTAACAGCCGGTATGGGAGGCGGTACTGGAACCGGGTCAGCACCAATCGTTGCTGAGTTGGCAAAGAGGCAAAAAGCCTTAGTTATAAGTGTAGTAACATTACCATTCTCAGCTGAAGGGAGAGTTAGAATGGAAAATGCACTCTATGGATTGGAGAAACTAAAGAGGAATTCCGATACCACAATAGTTATTCCAAATGATAAATTGCTGCAGTTAGTTCCTAGGTTACCATTGGATCAGGCATTCAAGGTAGCTGATGAAATATTGATGGAAGCTCTAAGAGGGCTGACTGAAATAATAACAAAGCCAGGACTTGTAAACCTTGACTATGCTGATATAAAGACAATAATGTCGGGCGGTGGTGTAGCTATGATAGGCATCGGCGAATCAGATGCATCTGGTTCAAACAAAGTTGAGCAGGCAGTCCAGGAAGCTATAACATCTCCTCTGATAGAAGCAGACATATCTGAAGCTAGGGGAGCCCTGGTTAGGGTTGTTGGTGATGATCAGATGACCGTAGCTGAAGCAGAGGCTGCCGTTAGACTGGTCCAGCAGAGAATAAGCCCCAATGCTAGAATTATATGGGGTGCATCCATAGATCCATCAATGAAAGGAACAATAAAGGTGCTAGTGGTACTTACAGGAGTGAGGTCACCATACATACTTGATCAGAAAACCGGTTCCAATCAACTTGCAAAGGTTGCCGGTATAAAAGGCTTAGAAACTATAGATGAAATAAGGTAAGCCAGTGGTGGCTTTGAAATCTGTAATAATGGCAGGTGGGTTAGGTACCCGCCTGCGCCCTTTAACTTATGATTATCCCAAATCCTTAATGCCGGTGGATGGCAGACCTTCTATTTTTTATCTTTTGAACAGCCTGTCTAAGGTGAGCGATCAGTTCATTATAACTACCAGCTATATGTATGAGAAACTTCTGTATAGATTAACACATGAACACATATTTGATGGATTTAATTTCCTTTTTTCCATTGAAAAGAAACCTTTAGGTACTTTTGGAGGAATAAAAAAAATTCAGGAGTTCCTTGATTCAACCTTTATAGTTGGAAATGCTGACACCGTTTTTGATTTCTCAGTGGAAGAAATAGTTGATTTCCATAATAAGAATAAAAATACCATAACCATAGCATTGACTGAGGTGGAAAACCCTTCAGAGTATGGTGTAGTTAAATTGGAGAATGGATTAATAACGGAATTCCAGGAGAAACCTAAACACAATCCGATTTCTAACATTGCTAATACTGGTCTCTACATAATGGAACCAGATGTTTTAGATTATTTTGAACCAGGAGAGGTTGTGGATATAGCGAAGGACCTTATTCCAAAAATAAAGGCTGACAAGAAAAGGATAGGAGGAATTCTGACGAAAGGGACTTGGATTGATATCGGAAGGCCTCTCGATCTCATTAAAGCAAACCTACACATCGCTAAAACTTGGAAATCAAAGGAATTAAATAATTCTAGAGACGCATTTTACCACGGCGAAGTAAAAATAGATCCGAGTGCCAATATTAAGAATTCTTATCTATACGACAATGTAGAGGTCGGAAAAAACTGCATTATTGAAAATTCGCTAATATTAAATGATACTAAGTTGGATGATGATTGTAAAATATACAATTCCATCGTCGGATTTGAATCGGAAGTAATGAGTGGAAGCGAAATATACGACTCAGTAATAGGAAGCAAGGTAATTTTCAAAGGTAATTTAAGAAATTCTATAAATTCAAGAAGAGTAGAAGATATATAACCATGAAAATGATTGTAATACCAATTAATAGATAAAGAATCCTCCTATCCATATTTTTACCAAAAATAATTGGTACGGGCCCTATTAATAGGAAACCGCCAAATGATGATTCTGAACTCCCTTTAATTTCCTGTTTAGTTTCTGCTAGCACTTCGTTTCCATAATCTGGTATATCATAGTTATAATTCTCTTGACCCCTATAGAACATTAAGAATGGCAATATGAACATCATAAATATGAATATAAGTGGAATTAAAGCTATTGGGCTAGTAGAGTAGAATATAGGAAAGAATAGGAAGAATGCGGCTTTTCCATAACCAGTTAATGTTATTATGATTTCCGAAATGAAGAACAGGATTAAAAGTATGAAAAAGACCGTGACAAAATTATTAATTTTCATAGCACTTCACCGCAATTTGGGCAAAATATGTTATTTCCATATATTTTTGCTCCACAATTTTTACATATTCTATAGTTCATTTTTTCTTCTTTAAAACTAATGCTAAACTGGGCATTTTTCATATCCATTATTAACTTTTCAGAACAATCCTTGGCACCGATGAAATCTTTACGTTGATACATGGCTTTACAATTTCCCAATTCAAATTCATATTTACCTGTTTCAATCCCGTTTTTACCGAGAAAGCCTATGATTCCCTCTGCTATATTTATTTTATTGAATGCTTCATTTTCTACGTCAATTTTGAATTTTCTTTCCTTGATAAAGAATGAATAAAGAAGGAGAATAACTAGAAAAATTAATATGAAAATTAAATAATAATATATGTACATTTACAAAAATCCTGCCTTCTGCAGGATCAATATGTCCTCTGTTGTGAGGACTTCACCTTTCTTAAACCTCTCAAAAATTTCTTCAGCTTTTTGCTTTGTCTCAGATTCTTTCTCCCTCTTCTTCTCTTTAGATTGTTTCTGCTTCATTGATATGATTCTCTTCTCCAATTCCTTGAGGAAATTCTGAAGTTCATGGAAATTCTTATTGACTTCAGAGAATTCCCTTTCTATTTGGCCATACTTCTCACCTAACTGGTCTAATTTCTCTCGTGTAACTATTATTTTATCAAATAACTCAGTTTGCTGGCCAATAATAACCTTCAATTCTTCACCTTTTTTCTTTATCTCTTCCATTATCTGTGTTCTTTGGGCTTCTATGTCCTTTATTTCCTTTTCTAACCTCTGATAATTTTCATCTGACTGTGCTACTTGCTGCAGTTCTGCTTCATATTTCTGTATGAGATTATGCAACCTCTTTATTTCTTCTACAAGCTTTTTCTCATCCTTTTTATCCAGTATGGTGGTTTGTTGCTTTCTTTCCTTCTCTTCAAGCTCCCTTTTAAGTTTTTTAATATCAACTCTTGCTTCGTGACTAGATTGTATACTTCTCTTCAATTGCTTCAATTCCTCTCTCTTAGCCTTAAGGTTCTTGAAAAGCTCTTCTTTTTTTGATTTTAATTCTTCAAATTCCTTTTCAAGTTTTTCTCTGGATTCAGCCAGGGATGATTTCTTATCCTTATAACTTCTCAATTCCTGTATGTACTTTTCCCTTTCATCCAGAATCTTATCAATTTCTTCCTTTAACTGCTCTTTTTTAATTTTCAATTCATTGAAAGTTTTCATTAATTCTTCCTTTTGCTTTTCAAGCTTTCCAAGATCAGCTAACCCCTCAGTCATCAGAACCACGATTCCTTACTGTATGACTTTTAAAATTTAATACTTTTCAAAAGAAAGAAAAATCAATGTGAATCAAATTAAAAGAGTTTAATATATTCGTAAGCCTTATGATCTCCGTAGCAGTACTTAATTTTGCTAAACTGGCTTTTAAGTTCCTTAACTTCTTCCCTCACATCCTTTCCCTTTAATGCATTATTAATAAGTTCAGCTATGTAACTCATTTCGCTTTTTCCCATGCCTAACCTTGTAACCTCTTGTGTTCCAATTCTAATTCCAGATGGGTCTTGTGACCTTTTATTGGAATCCCCTGGAATCATATTCTTATTTAGAATTATGTTATTGGCCTCAAGTTTCTCAGCCACATATTTACCTCCGCCCTTATCAACAACATTGACAAGAATTGTATGGCTCCTGGTAAATCCATTTTTTTCTGCAAGTACTTTAAAACCTAACTCGTGCAATGATTGTGCCAATTTCTGTGCATTCTGTATGATATTTTCAGCATACGCTTCTCCAAATTCAAGCATTTCAGCAGCCGTAACCCCCAACGCTGCAACATTTCCTAAGTGATGATTAGATAGTACTCCTGGAAATACACCCCTCCTAACCAATTTCCAATCTTCTTCTGAAGTATTTCCTATTATTACTCCATGTTGCGGGCCTGGAAATGTTTTATGAGTTGATCCCGTTATAACATGGGCTCCTTCTCTCAGAGGATCCTGGAATCTTTTACCTGCTATGAGTCCCAATACGTGAGCGCCGTCATACCATACCCTGCAACTCACTTCATCCATAGCGTCTTTTAATTCCTTAATGGGAGCGGGGAATAGGAATACCGAAAACCCAAATAGGCAGACTTTAGGTTTTTCCTCCAATATTTTCTTTTTCGTCTTATCTACATCTATCTCCATAAGTTCTGTATTGAATTCCATATTTACTGGCTTCAAGCCTCTAAATCCAACGGCTCCAAATTCAGCAGATGATATGTGTGCGCCAGAGTCTAGGGATGGTGCCATTATTTTATCGCCTGGTGAAGTGAAAGCAAAAATAACGGCCTGATTGGCATTAGTTCCAGAGATTGGCCTTACATCGGCCTGTGGGGAATTAAATAATTCTTTAATCAGTTCTTCGGTTTTTATTTCAATTTCGTCATAGATCTTGTTTCCCTGATAGTACCTGTGATGTGGCAACCCCTCCGCATATCTATTGTTTAAATCTGTAATGATCATTTCTTTTGCCAATGGACTCATGACATTTTCGCTTGCTATTAATGGTATTGATTCTTCAAACCATTTTTGATGTTCCATCGCCTTTTGTCTAATCCATAATGCATCCTCAATGGCCATATTTGAAAGTAATTTTGGAAATTTAATGATTTTCTAATAATATGGGGATAGCTATTTCAAAGCGTCGCTGTTCAAATATTGCCTGTAAGGTATTGTTAAGGCGAAATAACCAAATCCCACCAATGCCATTAGTATGGCCATTGAAAACCAAAAAATGTCAGGAACATTAATGAAAAGACCTAATATCCATAATCCGAACACTGATCCCAAGAAGTTTCCCATACTGGTTGCCATGTTATAAAATCCGATAAAAGAGCCCCTTGTTTCTTCCTTTGCTACGGAAGTTATAATAGTTTCAGTAGTTGGAGAGACAAAATCTTCACCTATAGTTAGCATTCCCATTATGAACATATAACCAATAAACCCCTCGAGGTATGCAATCATAAAATATGAGGCTGCATAAATAAGTGAACCAACTGCCCTCCAATGCAAATATGTGAACCTACTTGCTATAAGCCTGAAAATAGGATACTGGAATAACACAACTAACAGACCATTTAGAGAATATATTATACCAAGTTCAAAGATGGATATGCCCTTAAATCCATATATGTAAATCGTAAATGTTGTTCCCCTTTGCCTTAATAGAAAATTAAACAGGATACCTACTATTGTAAATAATAGCAGAAATCTTTCTTTGATAATGATTTTATTTATCCCCCTAACGGTCAATTTTGATTTTTTTTGATGTGTCTCTTTTACAAATAATAATACAAGCAATTCAACTACACTCAGGATAGAGGTTATAATAAAAATATAACCGAGATTAATAGAACCGAAGAATGCCCCTATTATTGGTCCTACGGCAGCTCCTGTGTTAACAAGCAATCTAACAATAGTGTATGCTGTCAACCTTTCAGACATTTTGGTTATATCTGCGATCGTAGCTTGTATTGCCGGGAATTGCAGTGCATTGAAAAATATTGTTGAATACCAAATGGTAATAATATAGATTACATGCACCTTGTAAATTACACCCATTCCAAGCAGTAGGTACAATACTGCAACTGGTATGGGAATATATATTAGGAATTTCCTTCTCCCTATTCTATCCGTCAAGATGCCTGAATAATATTGGACAAGGGCCATTATGAGTGTGGCAAATCCTGAATATAAACCTATTTCAAAAAGATTCAGCTTATAGACCTGGAATAGTACAATAGGTAGAAACAGAAATGAGGATGTTCTACCTAGTGCCCTTATAAATCTTGATGTTCCCAAAAGATAAATACGCCTATCAAGACTCTTTTCATCTTCTTCTGGATTATTAGTCATTTTGTTTATTTGTTGAGTCATGGTTTTTAAAATATTCTTCTACTGCTAAAACAGCTTCCTCAGGTGAATTAACTCGGATCATTTTCCCCTCATTGGGTTTCTTAGGTTCAGCGCAAATTTCGCCAATTGCAATAACCGTTTTACCCTCTGCCAATGCAAATGATGCTTCAGATAAGGTTCCCGTGGATCCATCTATTGCAACAACAACCTCTCCTGCCCTTACAACAAGGAAATTTCTTGCAAATCCCATTCCAGTTGGAATTTTGGCTGTTAAATATCGGTTCCCATCCATATGTGTATTGCTAGGGATAATTCCTATTACAATGCCTCCAGCTTCTTGGACCCCTTGAGAAACGCACTCCATAACACCGCCTAATCCCCCATTGAAAATTATGTATCCCTTTGAGGCTAAAAGGTTTCCAAGTCTTCTTGCAATAGAACAAATAGATTCATCAACTACGCTACCGCCGATTACCGATACCTGATGCATCTGCGGTAATTAACAACTGGATTAAAAATTATCCGTAAATGGGAGGTTCGTTATCTTTACTGGATTTTGGAAGCTGCATCTTGGTATATTGATCCATAATCTTCTTTATTTCTTCATTGAGCCTATTTACAGATTCTTCAAGAATTTCAACGTTTACCTTCAGGTCATATATATCATTTAGGACATTTATTATGGAAAGAACCGCTGCTGGATCTTGCAATGTTACGGACGCTGGAGCCATGATTGATACTGGGTTTAACCTTTTTCCTATAGAAACGTTAATTACTGCCCCTCCTAATCCGCCTATTATGGCCGATTCTGCACTCTTTAATCCCTTCTTCAAAAATTTATCGATATTGTTTTCTTCAGCTGCTACAAAAACAGTCCTGTCCTCAGGATACCCCTTAACAGGTATTCCTTCTACTACCACTACTTCCTTTGCATTTTTTGATTCAAGCCAGTCCACTAATACAGATGAAACTTCATGAAGGCCCATCGGATCCACAGGAACGTCACATGTAACCAAAAGAAGATTCCCTTCCTTATTTGAATATAATCTAAAAGGAGACCGCATTTTCTTACCAACGAAAACTGTAACAGGTGGTATGTATCTTGATCTTATTTGCGCAATTTGATGCATGTTCAATGATTCTATAATGTATGAAGATGTTAGTAAACCCAGGGAAGTTTCTTCCACAAATCCTAATATAACTAATGGGTTATTGAGTTCTTTCCTAACAAGTTCAATCATTTCCGTTCGATAATCCATAATTATGTAGGGAATCTAAGAATAATAAACTTCCGATTTTATCTTTCTTAAATAATTTTGTGTTTTATTATCGATGTCTAAATTCTGGTAAATCTTTTAAATCAAGTTTACAACTTAGATATGACGTTTAAAATAAACTTTAATAAATAAATACTTTTAAATAATATACATATGGGTGGACCTATGAGATTTGATAGCCCTAAGGATAACTTGGTGGCTAATTTATTGTTCCTTATAATAATGATAGTTATCACCCCTATAATTCCTGGAGTATTTTGGTTCAGGCTAGGGGACTTTACCTTGGATACTGTTAATTTTTATCATGTTATAATGCTTCCACTGGCATATTCTTTGATTCTAGGTACATTTTATATATTAAATCCGAACGGAAGATTAACTAGATATGCATCCATACTCAACATCCCATTCCTCTTAATTGATTTACTTGGATTAGTGACCTTTTATAGCTATTCATTGCTAACGCTCAATGCTTTGCTCCAGACAATTAGGGATCTTCTAGCGCTAATATTTGCAGTACTGCTCGGGTTATATCTCCTGTATTATCCTATAAAAAAGAGGGATGAATTTCGTAAAAGTTATGGTGCTATCATACTATTGCTCCTTGCTGTTTGGTCAAGCATTGTTGCCAGTATCCTCGGTATGATGTATGAATTTGGGACTCTTTATGGATTCTCATCTATATCATTCCTTAACAATTATATAAACTCAATTGGTGGACCTACTGTGGTTTTGCCAAATTTACTGAAATCCCATAGTCATGAAATGCTACCTGCAGTCATGGGAGGAATTGTGGGACTTTCTGCCTTGGCCTTAAATTATTACAAACTCGATGGTAAAATTAGATCTGTGGCAAATATTGGAATGCTCGTATCCTCATTTGGAATAATTTCCATGACAGTAATATATGTAATCTCTAGCTTATGGACTTATTCCATACCAACACTTTTCTCTTTCGGACCTGGAGATGTTAACGGTCTAGCATTTGACGACTCCCAAACAGGAATTGTAGGTTGGGGTGCGATCATCCTTGGGATTGCAATGTTCTACTTAAAAGGTGACAAAGATTATTTAAGATTAAGGAATCTTGAAATTTTTACATGGATAGGAGCCATGATTTCAATGATAGGTATTGATTATGTTATTGAATTCAATGAATCGTTCTACGGTTTCGGAAGCCCAGGAACCCCACCTAGCGGAGGCCCTGGCTACATGTATGACCTAGCATTCACAGATGGACATCTGATTCTTACCTTCTTTATTCTTGTGATTATTGCTTCAATCTTTGCCATAGTGGCCCTTATAAGAAAAGAAAATATTAAATTAGGAAAAACCCTATATTATTTTATCTTTGCTGGAATCATATTGGGAATAGAGGGATTGCTTGTTTACACAATGACTACCTATTGGCAAATTGAAGCAATAGGAGTCATAATAACCCTACTGGGGGTAGGATGGTTGGTAATTAAGAATTCTAGATAATTTTATTAAATTTATTAATATTAATTTTTTTGCGAGGCTATCTTGCGGTATTCTTCATCAAGGGATTCGAATACTTTGCCCATTCTCCTTAATGTTCTTTTAAGGGCTGCCTGTGGCTTACCCTGCTTTACCTCAATATAAATTCTGGGATTTGAGAGATATGGATGCTCCATATAATACCTTGCGTTTTTAACCATATCATCGTTTAAAAGTTCTTCCATTAATGGTCTTAGGATTGTGTTGTCAGAATTCAATACTTCATAAATTATGAAGTCCTTGCCTTTATCCACAACCTTGAATTCTATTTCCTTCATTCCTTTCCCATAACCATTATTACTTAATAACTTCATCGGTTTTTGAAAGGTCCCTTATCCTGTTTTCTCCATCTATTTCCATTATGACTTTGTAAGTTCCGTTTGGAACTAAATCTTTCCAGGGTTCATTGGCTATTATTCTTCTCCTAATTTCCCTTCCTGAATATAATTCTCTGCCGTGCATCTCTGGTTCTATAACCTTTTTACCAGCTTCCATGAACAGTCTTTTCACAAGAGGGTTACCCGAGATGGCTACATCAAATGGTGGTGCCAGAGACGTTATATGGGAAACCCAGAGACTGTTCCTGTATATATCCTCAATTGGTACGAGATAGTAGTCATGAATTCCTGATTCCTCTAAAGATTTTTGAATCATATAATGTCTTTCTCCAGCAGTGAAAGGATTAACCAATGTATGGGACTCTTGAGCACTCCCTATCCCGATTATTATTGATCCGTATTCTTTAACTATTCTATTCACCAACCATAGATGGCCATTATGAAATGGTTGGAATCTGCCTATTAACAAAGGCCTCATAGTTAATGGTAATCTATTTTTAAATATAAGTTTCATTGTGAATAATATTCAATTCTATTTAATAATAGAATGCAATAAGGAATTGTGTCTGAAACAATCAAATTCATGTCAAAGGTAACTTTAAAATGGAAAGGGATAACAGTTTCCGGGAGATATATAAATGAAATTGGCGATTTTATCATAATTAAGCTAGATAATGGCTACAATATGTCATTCAAAAAGGACGGTATTGAAATTATTGAAGCTTTAGAACCTGACGCTCAATTTGAAAATAATAATCATAAGAAAGTGAATGGAAATAAAGTTGGGGGGGTTGTGATCATAGGGACTGGTGGAACCATTGCTTCGTATGTTGATTATAAAACAGGCGCCGTTAAGCCCCTTAAAAATTTCCAAGAGGCATTATTCAATAGCGAAGAACTTGAAACCCTCGGTAATATAGAGGATGAAATTCTTTTCAATATTTTCTCTGAAGATATGGAGCCAGACCATTGGATTGAAATGGCTCGGAAAGCTTATGAAAGAATGAAAGAAGGTAAGGCTTTGGTTTTTGCACATGGAACCGATACCATGTCATTTTCAGCTTCGGCCCTTTCATTTATGATTGAGAATAACCATTACCCAATTATTTTTACAGGTTCCCAGAGGTCATCTGACAGACCAAGCAGCGATGCTTATTTCAATTTAAAGGGAGCCATAAAATTGGCAGCTACAAGCGACTTGGGGGATGTTTCTGTTGTAATGCATTCAGATATGAGTGATGATTTCCTCTCTATTCATAAGGGGGTTAGAGTGAGGAAGATGCATACGTCAAGAAGAGATGCATTCAAAAGTATAAATGATATTGAATTAGGAAGGATCGACAGTATGCTGAACATTAAACTTAATGATAATTACAGAAAAATCAAAAGAGAAAATGATATGATTCTTTATGATAAATTCGAAAAAATGGTTTCATTAATTTATTACTATCCTGGAATCGATAAAGAAATATTTTATAAACAGATTGATAAATCTAAAGGATCCATTATTGCAGGCACTGGCCTTGGACATATAAAAAATGAGTTTGTCCATTATTTATCACAATATCGTGATGAAAAAATAATAGGGGTAACCTCCCAATGCCTGTATGGTTCTGTTAATTTGAATGTTTACAGTACCGGAAGGAACATGCTATCTGCAGGCCTAATACCACTTAAAGACATGCTGCCTGAAACTGCATATGTTAAACTGGGTTTTCTTCTGGGCAATTTCGAATTCCAGAGAGCAAAGGAGTTATTAAACACGGATATGAGAGGTGAGATCTCTGACAGACGCACAAACTGATGTTAGAATTGGATTGGAGATACACTTCCAGTTAAAGGGTGAAAAATTGTTTTGCAGGTGCCCTACAGAGGGAAAGGGAAATAAATTAGGGTCATTCTGGAGGAAATTAAGAGCAGTATCTGGGGAAGTTTCCTCGGTTGACAAAGCTGCTGTAATGGAAATGGAAAAAGAACGTGAATTCCACTATGAAATAACTGACAATTCTTGTCTAGTTGAATTCGATGAAGAACCGCCGCATACTCCTAATGGAGAAAACATTGATGCAGCAATTAAAGCATCGTTATTGTTGAATTGCAAAATAGTGGATGCACTTAATTTTATGAGGAAAATTGTAATTGATGGATCCAATACATCTGGCTTCCAAAGAACTGCGATTGTTGGAATAAACGGTTATTTTGAACATGGAAACAAAAAAATCGGCATATCCACTGTATGCTTGGAAGAGGAAGCTTCTAGAAAAATTGATGAAAAAGATAATAAAATCTATTACTCTCTGGAAAGACTTGGGATTCCACTTATAGAAGTAAGCACTTCACCCGATATTTCCTCTCCAAAAGAGGCAAGAGAGGTTGCCAAGAATCTGGGAATGTTAATAAGAAGAATTGGAAAAATACAGAGAGATGTTGATTCCATAAGGCAGGATTTGAATATCTCAATAAATGGAGGAAACAGAGTAGAAATTAAGGGGGTTCAATCGCTATCAGCTATTGAAACAGTATTAGAAAATGAAATTAAGAGACAGAAATCACTCATTGATATATCGCAAATCTTAAAGCAGAGAGGTTTAAATCAAGATGATATTAGAATTGAGTTTATTGATATTGCCAATGAAGCAATAAAATGGAATTCCAATATTATAAGAAAAGGTATCGAACAAGGTAATAAAATATTCATTTTCAAACTCCCTAAATTAAAAGGTCTTCTTAAAAACGGAAATTATAGATTGGGTAAAGAATTAGCAGATAGATTGAGGGTTATAGGGATAGGAGGAATGATACACTCTGATGAGCTGCCTGCATATGGAATAAACGAATCCATAATCTCTTGGATAAGGCAAATTTTAAATTTGGAAGAAAATGATGCATTCGGTATAATAGCTATTCCTGAAAGTAAGTCAGCTTTAGTCAAAAATATTCTTGAAGAGAGAGTGGCACAATCTTTAGGCGGAGTTCCAGCAGAGACAAGGGCAGCCATAGGTGATGAAACTAGATTCATGAGGCCTCTACCTGGAAGCTCTAGGATGTATCCAGAAACGGACATACCCCTAATAATTATAACAAAGGAAATGTTGGAAAAAAATATTAAGGATTTACCTAAAGGGGTTGATGAAACAATTAAGAAGCTGGAATCTTTGGGAATACCTAAACAGGAGGCCATGGTTTCATTGGATCTGGGTCTGGATGAGATAATTGAAGAAATAGTTAAAAAATATGGGAACCCAACAGTAGCAAGCTCCTTTATTAACAGAGTTAGACCTAAAGAAAAGGACAAGGAGAAATTGAACATTATATTCAATCTTCTTAATCAGGGAAAAATACCAAAAGAAGCTCTTGATACCCTTTACCAATACCCAGAAAAGTTGGAAGAACTGATTACTTCCAGTAAACAGACACCTCAATTGGAAAATAGAATTAGAGAGATTGTCCAAGCTAGGAGGGAACTTATTCTCGAAAGAGGAGAAAATGCATTTAAACCAATAATGGGGGAAGTTATGAAGGAAATGAGAGGCAAACTGGAAGGTCAAATTATTTCAAAAATTGTAAGGGATGAAATAGATAAGATTATTCACGAAAAATAATTCCATTTAATAGACAAAGGTTGAGAAGAATGATAGACATTAACATATTAAGAAAAAATCCTGAAATCCTATACGAAAGCCAAAGGAGGAGGTTCCAAGGTACTGAAATTATTGACAATGCTAAAAAACTTGATGAAGAATGGAGATTTACATTGAAAGAAAGCAATGACCTCAAGTCGCAGAAAAACAAGATAGTCAGGCAGATTGCTGAAAATACAAGGAAGGGGCTTCCCATTGATGATCTGAGGGCTGAGGCATTGAAAATAGATGAAAGAATCTCAAAATTGGAGGAAAATTTACGAAAGATCGAAAATGAGAGGGATCAAATTTTAATGAAGATTCCCAATATAGTAGATTTCGAAGCACCGGTCGCGCCAGACGATGCTGGGAATAAACCTATTTTATTTTGGGGCAAGGCAAGGGTTTATAAGGGTTACCTAGAAAATTTCAAAAGAAGTTCATTGGATTCCATGGATTTTGAGCTGATCGATTTTAAACCTTTAAGTCATGTAGATCTCCTGCAGCAAAAGGATTTTGTTGACTTGGAAAGGGCTGCGAAAGTTGCTGGTTCCAGATTCTATTATTTGAAAAGAGATCTTGTACTTTTAGAACTATCTTTGCAACTATACGCCTTGAAATTCCTTGCTCAGAGAGGGTTCAAAATTATAGAACCACCCTACATGTTAAATAGATATTCCATGGAGGGAGCAACTGATTTTTCTGCCTTTGAAGATACCATATACAAGATTGAAGGTGATGAACTTTATTTAATTGCGACATCCGAACACCCGTTGGCTGCTATGCATTCAGATGAAATACTGGAAGAAAACAGTCTGCCTTTATTATACGGAGGGATTTCACCGTGTTTTAGGCGAGAAGCTGGTGCCCATGGTAAAGATACAAAGGGAATTTTTAGGGTTCACCAGTTCAATAAAATTGAACAATTTGCGTACACTAAACCAGAAGATTCAAAAAATTTTCATAAAATGCTTTTAGAAAACGCCATGGAATTCTTCAAATCCCTGGAAATTCCTTTTAGAGTTGTAGACATAGCTACCGGGGACCTAGGAAATGTGGCATCTAGAAAATTTGATATAGAGGCATGGTACCCTGCACAGGGACAATTTAGGGAAGTTGTAAGTGCCAGTAACGTGTTAGACTATCAGGCTAGGAGGCTCAAGATAAGATACAGAACTAAAGAGGGAAATAAGTTTGTCCATACTTTGAATTCCACGTTAGTTGCCACAACAAGAGCCCTGGTTGCCATTGTTGAGAATTTTCAGGAAAGTGATGGAAGAATAATTGTACCAAAGGTTCTAAGGGACTTCGTTGGAAAGGACGAAATTTAAAATGGATTATAAGGAAATTTTTAATGAATTTCTAAAGGAAAATGGCATTAGCAAACTTTATGCACATCAGGATGAGGCAATAAAAGAGATAGAGTCAGGAAAATCAGTACTGCTATCCACGCCAACCACTTCAGGTAAATCTATCGTAGCATATTATGGAATCCTAAGAGCGTGGAGTTTAGGTCTAAAATCAATATATGTAGTACCCCTTAAAGCTCTGGCAGAAGAAAAGGCAAGAGAAATTAGATTCTTTGAAAAATTCGGAATTAAAGTTAAAGTTAGTACGGGAGATTATGATGAAACAGGAAATTTTATAAAAAATTATGATATTATTATAACCACATCAGAGAAAGCAGATTCATTATTAAGAAATTCCCCAAATTCCTTCTACGACGTTGGATTTGTTGCTCTTGATGAAATTCATAATATTGGAGCTCAAGGAAGGGGAGATACACTAGAAATTTTGGCTACGAAATTTCTCCATATTTTAAATGATGTACAAATACTCGCCATGAGTGCCACAGTAAACAATTATGAAGAAATTGCAATATGGCTTAATGCTAAAGTAGTCAAAACAGACTTTAGGCCTGTGCCGCTCAAGAGATTTATAATAGCCGGCAAGGAAATATATGATGAAGAAGGGGAGGTTGTAGATACCATTTTTGACATAGATACCTTTATAAATGAGACTTTGAGGGAAAATGGTCAAACCATCATATTCGAAAGTACAAGAAGATCTGCTGAGAAGGATTCAAAAATTTACGCTAAGAAATATAAGTACCCGCTTGATAATGCTTCAATTTCTAAAATAGATGAACTCAAGGATTTACCAGGATCAGAGGATTTATTGGAGTTAATGAAAAATGGCATTGCCTATCACCATGCCGGAATAATATCTGAAATAAGAAATTTAATAGAGAAGTTTTTCTTGGAAAGAAAAATAAAAGTGTTATTTGCAACAACCACCTTGGCTGCTGGCATCAACCTACCTGCAAGAACTGTGATAATTAAAAGTGTTTACAGATATGACGGTTTTTCTAACGACCCTATTCCCAATATGGAAATCCAGCAAATGTTAGGGAGAGCTGGGAGATCTAAGTATGATAAGATAGGTTATGGATACATAGTTGTAGGCAGGAGTAATCTTATGATGGCTTATGATAAATACATAGCGGGTCCCCTTGAAGATGTAGAGAGTCAAATTACATCTGAAAACCTTAAGAAGCATGTATTGGGAGTAATTGCATCCGGAACTACTAAGGACAGAAAGCAATTAAATGATTTCTTTAAGAAAACTTTCCTTTACCTTCATGACTCAAATATAAGTATCATGATCGATCCGGCTGTGGACTACTTAATTGAGCATGAATTTATAAGAGAAAATCAGGTTTTTAAAACATTTCCATTTGGGAGAAGAACCTCAGAGCTTTACATTGAGCCGGAAACGGCAGTAATTCTAAGGGGTTTGCTTGATTATGAGGATATGGAGGAAATATTGTTAGGAATTTCATCTTCTCCCGATATACTGCCATTCAGTATAGGGTCCAACGATTATGAAGAATATTATCACCCAAGATACGACGAAAATGTTGTAAAGCTTTCCCGAGTCCTTAATGATTGGATAAATGAAGTGCCTGAAGAAAAAATCATACAGAAATACAACATATATCCGGCTGATTTAAGAAACAGAGTGGAATCTGCGGAATGGCTTGTATATTCTCTTAATGAGCTCG
>Ga0081529_114975_pt1 | contig 29477 bp, 34 predicted proteins | sample EchGeymetagenome_FD_71012 | JGI IMG/M metagenome (GOLD analysis project Ga0081529, IMG submission 71012) | Ferrous microbial mat and aquatic microbial communities from Echinus Geyser, Yellowstone National Park, USA - transect B T=78-80 C v2... ...
GATGGGTCCAGGCTGTTTCAATTCAACTATAGGGTGATTGTAGTGGCCACTGGGGTTAGGGAGGTTCCACTGGTCTTCCCAGGAAACTACAAGGTACCCATGTACACTGGTTTAACATACCTTAAACTGGCCAAGGATGGCTTGGTTAAGGGTGAGCCCATAGTCTACGGCACAGATGAGTGGGGTATTGCAGTGGCTAAGTCACTGGTTAAGGCTGGGTTAACACCACTAATCATGGACCATGCAATACAGCCTAGGACAGGTAGGCCAAGCGACCTAAGCGGACTTAGGGCAATAATGGGTGCCTACATAAGCGAGACGGAGGTGGAGGGGGGTAGGTTTAGGTTAAGGTACCAGGTGCCCGAGGGGCCCAAGAGGTTCAGTGAGGGTGAAGCCACTGGCGATGCCCTAGTGACCACCGTGAGGGTCCCTGCAATTGAACTTCTGGCTCAATTGGGTGCTGAACTGGTCTACGACATAGTGCTGGGCGGTATAGTGCCAAGGCACAACTGGGGTGGGGGAGTTACTGGGTTGAGTAATGTGTACGTGGTGGGTGAGGCCAGCGGCCTGATACCCATTTCAACAATTCCAATTCAGGCGAGGGCCGTGGCATACTCAATAGCAGCCACATACGGTCTAGTTAAGCCTGAGGAGGCTGACCAGGCCGTGGCAAAGCTGAGGGAGGCACTTGTCACATCCAACCCAGCTGCGCTGGACGCCTTCAATAGGCTTGAGAGGGGCCTACACGACGTAGGCTACTTCCAGGAGCCAAACGTCCCAGAGGTTCCACAGTGGGTCAGTGACCTGTACTTCCTGGATAAGGCCGATGAGCAGTTGGTCTGCTTCTGCGAGGACGTAACCCTAGGTGACCTACTCAGGGTTACGAGGGAGTTCACGGGGCTTAGGGGGGTCAAGGTGACTGTGCTTCATGATGAGGTCCCCAAGTACCGTGAATTGAAGATGCCGAGGATGGAGTACATTAAGAGGGCCACCGGGTTAGGCACTGGAGCCTGCCAGGGTAAGTTATGCATGGTGACTGCGAACCTAATGCTGGCTAGGTTAACCCAGAGGAAGCCAGGTGAATTCGGCCTATTTAGGCAGAGGTTTCCACTTAACCCAATGCCAATGGGCACCCTGGGTGATGCGGAGTGATAAGGAGGGCAGTCCACACAGTCGATGTGGTGGTCGTTGGGGGTGGGGTGGTTGGGCTGGCCACAGCCTACAACCTGGCTAAGAGGGGTGTTAAGGTGGCTGTGGTTGATAGGGGCATAATTGGGGGTGGTAGTTCAACTAGGAATGCGTCAAGGTTCAGGGTCCACTTTGGCAATGTGGAGAACACTAGGTACGCTATTGAGGCCGTTAGGGAGTTGGATAGGCTTAAGGGTGAGTTAGACTGGAACCCAATGATAAGGAGGGGTGGGTACCTGTGGCTATTTAGGGATAAGGAGTCGCTGAGGGCCTTCGAGGAGGTTAATGAAAGTGTCTGGAGGCCCCTAGGGGTACCGGTTAGGTTCATGGATAGTGGAAAGTTGGAGGACAAGTACCCATACCTGAACAGTAAACTCTACGTAGGTGCAGCCCTCGGCCCCCAGGATGGTGAACTCCACCACGACTACGTGATATACGGCTACCTAACCAAGCTAAAGGAGATGAACGCCATACTCCTCGATGAGACGCCTGTGTCTAAGATAACCGTGGTTAACAATGAGGTTAGGGGGGTTGAGGGTGTGGGTGCGGTGATCAACGCCAGGGTGGTTGTGATAACCGCTGGAGCCTGGAGTGGGGAGTTGGCTAAGACCGCTGGTGTTGAGTTACCCATTAATGCTGTTAGGAAGGAGATCGGCATAACGGCACCCATCAGGTTCATGATTGAACCATCGCTAATCATAGATACCCGCGTCAACGCCTACTTTGGGCAAACCCTCAGGGGGGAGGTAATTGGGTCAATTGATATTGATGAGGAAGCGGGCTTAAAGCCCTTCAACAACACGCTTAGGTGGCTTAAGGCCTGGGTTAAGGCAATGGGTGAGGTCATGCCCATTTCCAGGAGGCTACCTGTGATTAGGGTTTGGTCCGGGTACTACGAATTAACGCCAGATAACAGCCACATAATGGGGAGGCTTGACTCATGGCCAAGGGGGCTTTACGTAGCCGCTGGCTTCAGTGGGCATGGTTTCATGTTTGGGCCCTTAACCGGGAGGCTCATGGCTAGTTACATACTGGATGGAAAAATCGACCCGCTCATGGAGCCCTTCCTACCTGACAGGCTAGTTAAGGGTAAGTTGATAAGGGAGCACCTGGTTATTGGTTAAAAATTTGAGGAGCAACTATTGGCCAGTTGCCTTAGCTTCACTAGGCTTTGACTCCTTTGCCTCAGTTGCCTTAGGCTTCGCTTCAGCCTCAATGATCTTGAGGTGGTATTCCACCTCAGGAATATTATACTTCTTCGCAACCTCCATCCCATAGTTAACAATATCCCTATAGGCATCCTCATCCTCCCTAATCATTAACCTAGCTGTATACACTATGCACTCCACAAGCTTCTCCTTAAACTTAAGTTGGTTAGCCGCGTTATTAGCCTTAACAGCCTGCTCAAGCTTCCCCTCCCACTGCTTACAGGGGTTAGCCATGACCAAGCCCACCACGGAGGCTTTAATAAGTTTTCATCAATCAAGCAAGTACATTAAACCATATAAGGGTTAGTCCTGAACGCACAATAAGCCATTTCAATGTGAGGTATTGTAGTTATGAAAAGTCATCATGGCATTACCACTACTCCCCTTTTACTCGCAAGGTTTCTAAGTCTCCTATCATATGTAGCTAAGGACCCTTCCAGCATGGCTACGGAGAGTATTACATAATCATTCATCATGTCTATTGGTGCATTATCATCCCTCATCATGACTATACCACTGCGTACTACATCTAGGTCCTCGTGTATTATTTCGAATTCCGTCAATTCACTTAACTTAATCATAATTACACTTATATTCTTAGTTAGTCGTGCTAAAACCCCTAGAAACTCATAAAGAACAATATAAGGTATTACAACATTATATTTTAGTAATATGTCATAGGCTTCCTCATGATGCTCCATATCTTCAAATGTTGCATAAACTAAGACGTTAGTATCAACAACCACCCGCTGCTTCGTTATTAACATCACCAATCATCTCATTGATAACTTCATTACCAGTCTCCCTTATTAATTCCTCAATCTCATCAGGGGTTAGGTTCCTGCCAAGCTTAAGTGTAGTCCATCTTCTACGGTAAGGCCTAATAATGATTACTCCCTCCTTTTCATTAAGTGTGATATCAACATAATCACCCTCCCTAATATCCAGCTTACTCCTTATTTCAGCGGGTATAGTTATCTGAAAGTTCCTAGTCACCTTAACACGCATAGTTACAGCTATTGTTAACTAATATTTAAACTTTTCTAGTAGAATATAACTATAAATACATAACCTTAAGGCTATTAAAGGGTTTTAAGAATTAAGGCTTAATTAGAAGTAAAATAATTAACCTATACCATGCGGGATAGTTTTTAAATTAAGACACGTAAGCAACTACGTGGAGGAAAGATTAACATCACCGAAGATTGATAGGAGGGCTTACATTAGGGCTAGGGTCCTGGAGGTGCTGGGTGACTTAGATGTGGGGATTAACATGTGGTTAGCCGGTGGAAGCAGAAATGCCGCAGGCAAGGTCTTTAACGCAGTGAAAGCCCTCCTTTCGGCATTAGTAACCAAGAATCTGAGTAAGTTATCCTCAAATGAATGGTACATGAAGAAGGGATACACAGCACCCACGCATTCACTTAAAGGGATATCAATAGACTTAGGTAAGTTGGGTTACACAGGAATAGATAACTTGGTTGATAAGGCATTCCTACTTCATGATTACCAATATAACGGCTTCGACCCAGACCTCTCCAAATATAGGACCAGGGATGAGGTGCTTCACGACATTACTACCGTAATTGAGACCATCCTACGTAATGTGAAGGACTGGTTCAGGGAGGAGTGGGACCAGGACTTAGACAAATTTTACACAATTACCGAATCCGACTTTAAGAAGCTAACGACGCGCTCCACAACGTAAAGCGCAGTAGGGTCTTGTCTTTAATGACCCTTCAATGGCAACCCTGGTTTATAGTATACCTTTTAAGCACCCACCTCAGTCATTGGTATGTTTCGTGTGGTTTCACCTAGGGAGGCTGATGTGAATGATTCATGTAGGCTAGTTAAACTACTCTGCACATGCTTCAATGATGCATGCGGCTTGGTTAACTATGCGTGTAGCGATGGTTTACGTGGCTTGTTCTCAAGGTACCCTCACTATGAACCACACCTAGTCTTCATAGCTGAGGAGGATGGGGCCATAGCATCAACCCTCCACGTCCTTAACCGCATAATTAGGCTTAACGGTAATGCAGTAAGGGTTGGTGGTGTTGCTGGCGTGTGCACTGACCCGAGGTTTAGGGGGAGGGGCTTGGCCACTGGGTTGCTTAAGTACGCTGTCGACGCCCTGAGGGGTGGTTATGATGCCCTGGCCTTATTCACAACCTTCGGTGGTGCTGCGTATGCAATATACAGGAGGGTTGGCTTCAACGACTTCTACATTAGGGAGTACGGTGTTGCATCCGTAATGGACCTACCCAAGGCCAATTATGCATTGGTAGCGGTGGACGAGGCCAGCGACTCCGATGCGGATGCACTACTCAACCTCTACGATAAGGTTACCACTAACCTAGATGGCCCACTGGTTAGGACTAGGGACTACGTTAGGGATCACCTAATCAACGCCACGTGGCTTAAGTTAACGAGACCTGGCGTTAATGCTAAGGTGGTTAAGTTGATAAGTGAAGGCATCTCCGCTTATGCATTGGTGACTGGTGTTGATAATGATGGTCTACTTAACGTTGAGGAACTTGTAGCAGAGGATTGTGGGCCAGCGTTAAGTCTGGTTAACCAGTTGGTTAAGGATACTGGGGCTAAGGGGGTTAGGGTGTATGCACCACTGGCTATGCTTAGATGCCTAGGAGCCAGGTTATTCACAGTGCAATCCGTGTACATGTTGATGAACCTGGAGAAGATTGAAATTGGCAATGTTAGGGACAGGTACATATTCAGGGTTGACCAGTGGTAGCCTCCCTCCTAAACATAACCACCCTGGCCTCCTCAAGCCCAAAGGGCCTCACTACATATTCATCAGTCCAATTGCCATCAACCACGTAGAATGTTTCAGGCCCCACGCAGTTTAAGTCACCCCTCCTGTGGAGTGGCCCAAGCACATTACCCAATGTACCCACCAGGGTTACCTTAACCTCATTAGTACCAGGCTTAACGTACCTCGTAATGTCCAGTTCACTGCTCCTCTGAATAACCTTAGCCGCCTCAATGCCGTTAATGCTAACCACTGCTAAGGCTGCGTTGAACTTTAACATGAATGTGACCTTATCCACATCCTTCACGTCGATGTTAAGTGTCTTGGTTAACTCAACTGAACCGCCGTAAAATGGGTAACCAATCTTCGTTAAGTCAACTGGGTCTATTAATGAAGCCCCCTCTTTACGTATCACCGACTGTCCCCTTGGCCTAGCCTCCACTGTGAACTCACCCAGTAGGTACATGGGCTCCAGTTCATGCTCTAAACCAACAACCCCCTCAACATCAATCACGTTAACCCCCTCCTTAACCGCATCCGTCACGTCGTACATCTTAAAGTTCCAGTCTAGCCATGTGCCCGTAGCCTTGGTTAGATTAACCTCCCTACCGTTAATTACCAGCCTCCTAACTAGGCCATCTTCGATGGCTAAGTAGAGTCTGCCATTGGGCTTCTCGGCGACGTTAAACTCAACCCTGATTAGGTAGTTTGACCCAACACCCATGTTAGCCACGTGTTCCTTAACCCTCGGCATTGGTAATGGTTCACTCCACGAGTCCCCTAACTTAACCCTTGCGTAATCAAGGACGAGCACATTGGGGTTAAGCCTACGCATAGCCCAGGGGCCACTTAGCCTAATTTCACTAACCTTAATGAAGCTAGTTGGTTGTCCACTCACTGGTTCACCTGGCTTAAGTATAAGTAGTTTAGAGCCGACGGGCGTCAGCCTAACCTTAACCCAAGTCCTACCACCACTGGTGGACCCTGGGTATTCACTCACCTCCCCAGTTAATGGATCCCAATCCTCAACCTTAAATAAGCCCCTGAAGCCAACCTCAACCTCATGCTCCTTGGCCCTACTGGTGTTCGCCATGAAGGCTACTAGTGAGTCCCCCACACTCCTAACGTGAATTAAGACATCACCATCAGTACCAGTCTTGGTCTTAACCACCGTGCCTAGGTCTAGGCTACTTAAAACACCGCCTAATTCACCAATACCATTAAGTACCTTAACCCTACCCAGCAGTTCATTAAGTTCAGGTGCCTCAACACCATCAATCATCGTTGGTAGGGGCTTGATGGCGATCACAAAGCCCCCACCCTCAATGAAGTTCTTAAGTAGGTTGAACGTGCTCCTGAGCATGTTGTAACTGGGTGGTATAACAACAATGCTGTACCTAACCCTACCCACGGTTAGTCTCCTACCCTCAACTCTACCATACTTAGCCAGCAGCAGTTCATCCCCAAGTTCAAAGTCCACGTGAATCTTAGTGAATTCCTTAATCAGATTCATGAACATATCGTTCACGGCCGCTGCCCTAGACTCATTAACGGGGCTGTAGGTGGCCCATACACTACTAATTGGGTGCAGTATCAACACGTCCACTAGCCTAACCCCCATTGATAATGCGTAGCTCAGCCTGGCGAAGTAATCCTCAATAACCCTATTGAAGCTCCACCACGGTTGACTCCAGTGGATGGTTAAGCCATAGTCGGCCTTCCTCCTACCCCTCAGTGAGTAGGGTACGAGGTGGTGGTTGAGTAGGTTTACCCCCAATGCGTACAGGAAGTCGCCAATCCACTTCCTATCCTCGAAGGTTGGGTGGTGGCCCGTGGCTCCATAGGTCTCGCTGAGAACCCTCTCCTTACCCAGTTGATTAGCCACACTGGCCACCTGTTTTGCCGTTAGGAAGGTACCCCAGGTTTGGTTGCATAGGTGGTCCATGCCGGGTACGTGCATGTACTCGTAGTGGGGCATGACAGCGCCAACAACGAGCTGCGAGAGTAAGGTGTCCTCCAGTAGGTAGTGACCAGTGAACCTGAGTCCATTGGAGCTGCACCAGTCATGTATCCTCCTGCTGAAGTTCTCAACAAACATCATTGTTATTGTCCTCCAGTAGTCAAGCCTGGTCCTAGTGTAGGAGCCTATGTCGAAGAAGAGTTCAGGTAACCTATCAACAATGTCATACCCATTAGCCTTCAGGAACACCTCAGGTAACCTATCAGTCCAGGGTAAGGCGTACTGGGGGAATGGAGCCCCCCTCAGTGGTGTTACCCTACTCCTCCTAGGTGGCCTTGACGCTGTTAAGTTCGGTTCATCGGTGAATATACCAGGTACTACACCACCTATGTAACCCTTAAGGGCATTTACATGGGGCCTATAGGCGATTTCAATAAAATTATCGACGGTGTCTGGGTTAAGTAGGTCAACGTAACTGAAGCCACCGTACCATGGGTCACCTGGTGATGCCACATGCCTAATGAAGTTGAGGTAGAGGTAACCATCCTCAGCCTTAATGCCACTAACCCTTTGACACTCCCTAGGTATCAACCCATCACCCGTGGTGCACTTGAAGACCGCAATAACATCACCACCGTTGAAGGGTGCAGTGTGCGGTATCATGATTATGGACTTAGCCCTATGTTCAGGGCCAAGGGCTGGTACATAACCCCCTGCGAACCCTGATGGCCACCTATCCTCGTCATAGAGCCAAATTAACATGCCCAGTTTAGAGGCCTCCTCAACAACAGCCTTAAGCCTGCTGAACCACTCATCACTAAGGTAAGGTGTTAGCAACCCCTCCCTGGCGTGGAAGAAGGCGCCGCCGAACCCACCCTTCTCAAGAATTTTCAATTGCCTAGCCAACTCACCTGCCTCAAGCTTGTCGTTTATGGACCAGAAGGGTATGCCCCTGAACCACTTACCTGGGTTCTTAAACTCAGTCTCGGTTAGCATTTAATGGTTAACGCCTATGTGGCTTATAAGCATGCGGGTTAACAGGTTAGGTAACCGTTAGGGTGGGGGTGGTGCAGCGAATACGTAGTACTGTTCATTACCCTGAATCTCCCTAAGAATCCTCTCCACTATCAACCTCTGCACATTGACGCCAATTCTGTTTTTGAAGTCCTCGAAGCTTTCAAAGGGCTTCTTAGCCCTCTCCTCAAGTATTTGGTTAAGGGTCTTCTTCCCAATACCCTTAAGCAGCTCAATGCTGTGTAGCTTGAGTGTTAGGGGTCCCGCCTTATTTAACCAGTCTATGAAGAACCTCTCCCTTGCCTTAACTATCTTATCAACCATTGACTCAAGCTCCTGCCTGGCCTGGGGGGTTAGTTCATCGTACTTAAGTCTCCTGACAATCTTGTTAATCTTATCCCTAACCCCATCCCCAATGTAAACCCTCTCCCCAACCTCCACAGTGGCCTCATGCTTAAGTGTGACTAGGAGTAGGGTGAAGTACTCCTCCCCAACTACCTGCAGGTACGTGTCCCTCCTGGGGAACCCCCTCCTGATTATATCCGTCTCCTTCATCAAAGCCTCCTCAGGGGGTATTATGTCTAGCACGTATGCGTACTCCTCCTTCCTAACCATTACTCAGTCACCCTGACCTTGACCTATAGGAGTTGAGTAGGTTAATCATCTCCCTCAAGTCCTCATCCTTAAACGGCCTCTTCTCCACGCTTATTATTGACTGAAGCTCCTCAACAGTGGATGGCATTATGTTGACGACTTGTATTGCCGTTATCCTGGCTAACCCATACTTCTCAGTTAACTCCTTGATTAGGGCTTGTGCATCCTCAGGCTTAACCTTACTATACCTCCTCAGGTAATCAAGGGTAATGTTAACCACCTGCGACTCTAGCCCATACTTAGTTACAATATCCTCAAGTAGCCTGAGGGCCTCCGGGTTACTTACGTCAATGTAATCCTTTATCTTCCTAACCACATTAAGTTAACCCAAATAATCTTTATAAAGATTATTATTAAGGCCCACCACTTCCTTGAAGAATTTCAAGGCCAATTAAAACCATTCCCGGCAAAGCGCCCTTAGTGTTTACAGGGTTAAACATCATCATAGTCTCAAACCCCGCTGGCGGAAGACTTGGTTAATTACCCACTTGAGTGTTGCATAGTTCTCATGAGCGCCTTAACATGGTTAACGTGCCTCCTTAGTAACTCCTCACCAGCTCCATGGACAACCCTCAGGTACTCCTCCTCAACTGGGTTTAGGAGGCCGGGGATTAGTATTACGCTGGGTGGCTTAAGGTCAGGTGGGTTTGTTAAACTGGCGACTACTACGGCTTGGTCACTCCAACCAATCCTAGATTCAAACACTGCAGCTAGGTCGTCACTTACAATGCCCTGCTTAACTTCATCCTCAAGCCTAATGAGTACGTCAACAGCCTCCCTAATGCTCATGAACCCACCCTCATCCTTAATGTCGAGGAGTAGGGGTGTGTGGAGACCCCTGCTAATGTTGCCAGCTAGGACCTCGTAGGCCCTTTTACTAAGCACCCCACCCCTCTCGTACGTCACGGTGGCCACCGGCCCCAGTTTGTATGGCGATAGGCCAGCTTGACTAACGGCTGCGCACACAATGCTAATGCCGTTAATAACCCTGACCCTTATACCCAGTTGAGTTGCTTGTGTTACCAATGCTGAGTGGGTGGTGGCTAGCATTGGGTCCCCTATCACGGCTAAGGCTGCCGACCCCCTCTCCCTAATGGCGTTGATTATGACTCTACCGCTCTCCTCCTCGAGATCCCTCCTACTCAACTTAACCACCATCCTCCCCACGACCTTAGCTATATGGTCGCCTAGGCTAGTTTCAAACATCGACGTGTACTCCTCTATGAAAACCTCACCAACACTCCTAAGCACATTAATGGCCTCCTGGGTTATTTGCCCAGGTCCAAGCCCAACACCCACTATGTACAGTGTACCAGCCATTAACCTTCATTGCGCTCATTAATTTAAAAACCCTAAGCCCGCTAACCATAGATTTTAACAACCCTATACCAGTTATCCCTTTCCGCCGGCCTAAGGCCAATGGCTTTTATTAAACCAACCACATCATCCTTGGTGAGGGTTGGCTTGCCAAGGCCCGTTGCCGGTATCACCTTCTCCTCGTATAACGTGCCGCCGAAGTCGTTGGCGCCGAATTTAAGGGTTAATTGAGCTGCCTCCAGGCCGTTGGTTAACCAACTCGACTGTATGTTAGGTAACTCACCCTTGAATACTAGCCTAGCCACCGCAACCACCCTCAGCAGCGTTGCCGATGTCAATGGGTAGGGCACTTTACTCGTCAATTCGCTGTTACCTGGTTCAAAGTTCCAGGCCGTGAAGGATAGGAAACCCCTCGTCCTCCTCTGCAGTTGAATAATCCTATACAGGTGCTCAGCCCAATCCGCCTTAGACTCAACGTGACCGTACATCATTGTTGCGTTGCTCATTATACCCAACCCATGGGCCTCCTCCATTATTCTAAGCCACGTTTCAGCGGTGATCTTGTAGGGCGCTATCACCCTCCTAACATCATCAACCAAAATCTCCCCACCTCCACCGGCCAGCGTATCCATGCCAGCAGCCCTAAGCCTCTCAAGAATCTCCCTGTAACTCATCCTAAGTCTCCTAGCCAGGTAATCCACCTCTATAGGGCTTAAGCCATGTATGGCAACATGGGGTAACCTATCCTTCAATGCCTTGAATAAACCCTCGTAGTACTCAATGTCCAGTTCAGGGTTTATACCGCCCTGAACCAGGATCTGCCTAATCCCAAACCTAGAATCAACCTCGGCTGCAAGTTTAACCGCCTGGTCAATACTCATGGTGTAGGCCTCAGGGTGCCTTAATGGCCTGTAGAAGGCGCAGAATTTGCAGGCCACTATGCAGACGTTGGTGTAGTTTAATATCAGGTTGGGTATGAAGGTTACCACATTGCCGAACAACCTCCTGGTTAGGCCATCGGCAGCCATACCTAGGTCCCATAGGTTTAACTCAAGTAGCCTCTCTATGTCAGGTGGCTTTAACTCCTCACCGCTCAGCGCCTTCTCAAGGGCCTGATCCATCGGTTAATCAACCCCCTTAAGGGTTCTTTAACGTTAACCTGCACTTCACCCTGTTATGGGTATTGGGTTAGTTTTTTAAGCATATGAGGCCGTGACTTAGCAATGTGCACAATTAACGATATTAGGAATGCCGTGTTTAATGGGTTGAGTAGGGGTGATGCGTTAAGCCTATTCAACCAGTGCGACTTCAAGGCCCTAGCCAAGGTTGCTGACGAATTAACCACCCAGTTAACCGGCGACACGGTTACATTCGTCAACAACATCGTCATTAACTACACCAACGTGTGCGTCGCCCAATGCCCAATATGCGCCTTCTACAGGCCTAAGGGACACCCTGAGGCATACTTGAGGAGCCCCCAGGAGGTGGTTAAGGGTGTCCTGGAGGCTAAGGCTAGGTACGGCATCACTGAGCTTCACATCAATGGTGGCTTCCACCCCGACTTAACCGTGGAGTACTTTGAGGAGCTGTTCAGTAGCGTCAAGAAGGCTGCACCTGACGTTACCATTAAGGGGCCGACGGCCGCTGAGGTTGACTTCTACGCCAGGATTTGGAGAATGAGCACCAGGGAGGTGCTAGAGAGGTTCAGGAATGCTGGCCTAGACGCCTTATCTGGTGGTGGGGCTGAGATCCTCAGTGAGGATGTTAGGAGGGTGATAACGCCGTATAAGTTTAATGCTGAGGCTTGGCTTAAAATATCCATGGAGGCGCATGAACTCGGGCTGAAGACAAACTCAACCATGCTGTATGGCCACATAGAGGCACCACAGCACATAGTGAACCACATCTTCTCAATAAGGGAACTGCAGGAGAAGACTCATGGGATCCTCCTCTTCATACCAATTAAGTTCGTCCCATGGAATACGAAGCTGTACAGGGATGGGTTGGTTAAGGGGCCTGCACCGGCTGAACTCGACGTGAAGGTTGTGGCTATCTCAAGGCTGATACTGGGGGATAGCGTTAAGAGGATTGGGGCCTACTGGACCTCCGTGGGTAAGAGGGTGGCATCAACGTTACTAATGGCAGGTGCAAACGACCTGGTGGGCACGATGATAAATGAGCAGGTCCTCAGGCAGGCGGGTTCAGTGGAGCCCATTAAGCCAACCACGGTGGCTGAGCTGGCGCACATTGTAAGGGAGATTGGGAAGAGGCCCTTCCTGAGGGATACATTCCACGTTAAGCTCACTGAGGTGAATCAATGAAGGTAGCTAGGCTCAAATACACGCACAGCGAGCCCCTCTTCAGGTACTCTGGCTTAAACCCAGTATCTGCAAGCAACAACGAGTCAATTAAGCTTGTGCTTGAGGGTGAGGTTGACGTAGCCTTCATACCCTTGACCTACGCAGCCCAATACTGCGACGTATTAGGCATGATCCCCCACTACGCAATATACAGCAGAGGCCCTGTATTATCGGCCAGGTTATTCAAGGGCTTGGGTAAGGGTTATGCTGCGGTTGAGGATACAAGCGTTAATGCAGGTGCCTTAACGGCATTAATGGGTATAACCTTCGACAGGGTTAAGGATCCCTACGAGGCACTTAGCAGGTATGAGGGTGTTTTGGTGATTGGCGATGAGGCACTTAAAATGAGCTCCCGGGGGCTGCCATACATTGTTGATGTTGGTGAGTTATGGGAGAGGAAGGTTGGGAAACCCCTCGTATACGCCGTGATGGTGGCTAGGCTTGGGGTTGATTACGGTGAGTTGATGGGTGTTGTTAAGAGGATTGGGGAGTCACTGGGCATCTTCATGAGCAACCCCGAGCCGCTCATAAGGGAGGTTGCAGCCAGGCTCAACGTACCTGAGGTCGTCGTCAGGGATTACTTAACCAGGAGTATTAGGTACGTGGTTGATGATGAAGTTATTGATGGTATTAGGACTGAGCTTGAGGTTCTTAAATTACCGAAGTGTCTAAGGGTGATGCCACGTTAACCCCTCCACCTAACCCTAGGCTTAAGCACATGGGCCTTGGCCTCAATCCTATCCCTAAACCTACTTAAATCCCTAAGTATCCCCCTGGCCTCATCCCTCATGTTCTTCCTCAACCCATACATACCCAACCTGGGTAAGACCCTCCTCTCCGGTTCGTAGTACAAGTCATCCTCCGGCTCAACCCTTGGGTTTGGTATGTGGGCTACCCTAGGCTCGTAGCCAAGGACCTCCCTACTGGCATCCCTAACCAACTCAGCAATGGTGTTAAGCGTCAGTATCTCCCTGTAGTGGTAAACTGTCCTATACTCACCATCACTTGGTGGGTTCTCTAGGAGTAGCATTAGGGCGTCTATGGTGTCCTCAAGGGAGGTGAAGCCCTTCTTCTGAAGCCCACTACCGTAGACGGTTAACTCATGGCCTATCACAGCCTCGGCGCAGAACCTGTTGAATACGGTCCCCCAAACGTCATCGAAGTCAAACCTTGTGAATAATTCATCTGAAACAATCTCACTCGTCCTAGTGCCGTACACGGGGCCCTGGTGGAAGTCGGTTATGGTTAAACCCCACAGCCTATTAGCGTAGACCAGCATGAATGAGTCAAAGACCTTACTCCAATGATACCACGAACCAGCCCACCTCGGCACCAGTATCCTATCCTTAACCCCATTAATCACCGCATCAACGAAGGCATCCTCCGGTAGCTTAAAGGCTGGGTATCCAAACTCGCCAAGGGTGCCCATCTTAAGTAGGTGAATCCTCCTGTCAACATCCCTAATGGAGTATATTACGTTTAGCGTTGACTTGAGGTTATTAGTTATTGTGTATGAGGCGTGGTTAACGTCTATCATTGAGTATGGGGCTGAGCGCTGCTCGGCGAAGTGGACTATGACGTCTGGCCTATGCTCCTCTATTATGTGCCTAACCGAGTCGTAATCCGTGACATCGGCCTCGTGGAATATTATCCTCGAACCGTAAACTTCCTCCACAGCCTTAACCCTATCATCCATGCTCAGTATGGGTAACGCTGACCATGAACCAACCTCCTCCACAGCCCTCCTGGTGTAGAAGTTGTCAACACCGATCACCTCATGACCCCTCTTAACCATCCTCAGCGCTAAAGCCCACCCCAGGTAGCCGTCAATGCCCAGTATGAGGATCTTCATACGGCAAGCACCCTCCAACTACACATTTATACCTAACTCACTTAACGTGCTACTCGGCTAACTGGGCAATGCCCATCAGTATTAGGTAAACGGCCACGTGAATTGGGACACTCTCCACATCACCAGGTTCCTTAATATGGACAGTCTCCCCAAGCACCTTACTGATGGGTAATTTCTGGGTTAACCTAATCCTTGGGTTACCCCTCCTGAAGGCAATTGCCTTACCCAACACACCCTCAATGCCGCCGTCAAGGTCCCTTAGGCTTAACTCAACAGCGGATAGCCCTGTCTTCCCATGTAGGCTGTTGGGCATTCTCATGAGCCTATTGGTATCTATGGTAACTACCTCATCTATGTGTATGGCCAGATCCGACGCCAATTCACCAGCCTTACTCTTAATTAGGCCTGCCGTAACCTTACCATACCTAGACGCGGTGTTGATTAACCTACCCACACTGCCGTACAGCCTATGAAGCTGATTAGCATCAACACCCTGCGGTACTGTAATCAGCAGTGACCTATCACCCCTATTGACTAGTATCTGCCTGGTTGGGTCAACCTTGCCCGTTAGGTAATCCGTAATCATCCTTCTCTCATCCTGGGTCAGGCTAGTCACCTCCTCAGGCCCCTCAACATGCACGTGGAAGCCCCTATGCCCCGAGAAGGTCACCCTGAGGTACTTTTCATCAATACCGAATTCATACATCAAGACATCTATGAGTCTCCTAACCTCAGTTAAGGCATCGTTAAGGCACTCGATTGTCACCAACTCAACCCCCCTGCAGTTCTCCGTAGGCAGGTGATCACCATCTATGTCGAAGACTAGGTCAGCCCCAAGCCAACCCTTAGCATCCATTTCACTGGCTGCTGGGTTCCTGAAGTATGCGCTTGACAGGTATAGGTTCCTGGGCACCTTATCAGCTATGAAACCCCTCAACCCACCCCAGTCCCTAAAACCCAGGTGCCTCACCATTGATTGGGAGTGGAATGGCTGGTAGGCAACCTCCCTACTTTCAATCCTCGGTATGCCCGGTGGGTTGAAGGAATTCCTGTAGTAGTTCCTGAAGAGGACCTCAACGTACCTCGTTGACTCATCCACTACTCTATCCTTGGGGCCACGAAGTAGGCTAATGTTCCACCACCCGAGATTTCGAAGGTTAGGGCCAGTGGCTTCTGGGTGGCGAACTCCACGGTCACTATGTCGCTTATTTGAAAGGCGCTGTTGACTATGTCTGAGAGGTAATCCACGCTGTAGGTTGCCGTTGCCGTCTCCTTGTTATCGTACTCAAAGAGCACCTCCCCACCCCTCTCAAACTTAATCTCAGTCTCACCCCTATCACTGGACGCCCTTATGTACAAGCCATCCTCCTTACCCTCAAACTTGGCGGCATCGGCAATAACCTCAACATCCTTCACGGCTTGCCTAAGCGCATCACTGGCTAACTTAGCGGTCACGGTGAAGACAACCTTGGGTGTTGGCAACTGCTCAACTGGAACATCTATCAGCGGTAGCTTAACCGTCCTAGTCACCTTACCCGTCATCCTTATTTTGAGGCTGTTCTCCTCAACCTCAAAACTAACACTACTACCCTTACCAGCCCTCCTCAGTATCTTCTTTATTTCACCGAAGTTTATGCCAATGTTCACGTCCTGGTCGACGTCAGGGTACTCGTCGAAGGCGGTCCTAGGCATGTACAAGTCAACCATGGCCGTCCTGGATGGGTCAAGGGCCCTCAACTTAACACCATCCTTAGTCAAAGTTAGCGTGGACTCCTCAACAAGCACTGCTACGGCATCCATTATTAGGTACCACTCCTTACCATCCGGGTAAGTCAACTTAACGCTACCCACGCCCACTACAGCCATTTCAGATTTTATAAGGCTTACGACCCATAACCCAGGTATTAGCCATAGTTTTATAAAGGAGCCGCAACCTGAGCTGCTCCTAATGGATGATTGCGTCTTCTGCAGGATAATAGACGGTAGGGAACCTGGTTACGTGGTTTACGAGGATGAGGAGACTATTGCTATACTTGACAAGTACCCGATAAACAAGGGCCACATACTAGTCATGCCCAAGAGGCACTACAGGGACATATTCGAGATACCACCCAACACCCTATGCAGGGTAATGGAGACTGTTAAAACCATAGCCGCAGCCGTGGTTAAGGGGCTCAATGCCGATGGAGTTAGGTTAATACAGAACAACGGCTCATCAGCAGGGCAGGTGGTCTTCCACTTCCACGTTCACGTAATACCCTACTACGGTGGCGGGTTTAGGTCACCCAGGTTGGAGCTTAGCCATGAGGAGGCTGTTGAGGTTGTTAACAAGGTGACTAAGGCGCTTAGGGAACTTAGGCCCGATGCAAACTCCCCCAGGGGGAGTTAAGTATTTTTATACTAGCCAAGTTAATGAACCATGGTTAGGATCAACACCGCCAAGTGGAGGGGTGTATTAATCAGGGCTACCATAGTAGTGCTAGTGTTTGCACTACTATTTGAGGCCACCTTCATGTATATTAACATCCAAGTATCAAATAACCTAAGCCTACCTGGATCCGCCTACGTACAGCTTAATAAGAGTGATGCATACGCATTGATCATTGAGTCGCTGCCTAACGTTAAGTATAGGGTGGATGTAACGCTCCAGGTTATTAGAGGTTCAGCGCTGGTTATTTTAAATAATGGCAGTAGAGTCGTGATCACGGCGAGTACTACGCCTCCTATGATCAAGTTAACCTTAACTAGGGGTTTAAGGTACATTGGCCCCTTCCCGCAGTGCAGTGGGTACTATACATGGTTCAACCTTAATGGAAGCCTAGTTAACCCAGGCTCCTTCATACTGGGCAATGCCACGCCTAAGGTCATCGAGGTACCCCTCACGGTATTCCTAAGCAGGCCCATTAATGCAACCCTAGTCAACCTAGGCCCACTTTCAACTTCAACGCTAAGTAATGCCACATATATAGTGAATGTGCTTAACGTTGTAAGCTGCGACAATGCAATTAGCCTAACCCCAGCTCTAATAGTGGTTGGCCTATCCAATGGAACCATAGTCGGCCTATCGTGGGGCTACAGGGTGGTTGAGGTATGAGTATGAGTGACGTGGTTGACAAGGTGCTTAGGCTTAGGGATGCGTTAGAGACCGTGGAGGGCATTAACAATAAGCTTAATGAATTACCCAAGTTATTCATAGTCATATTAACCGTGACCGTGGCGACACTGGGGGTCTACGATACCCTGTGGTTCATGTTAGGGACCGTTTACGCTTCATTAAGCTTCCTGTGGATGCTAGTCATCCTTGGGTTAATCCTCTTCTCACTTTACTACATGGCGCACAGGTTGGACAAGGCCAGTGAGGTTAAGGGGCCTTACCAGGATTGGGGTGATAAGCTTAAGGAGGGGGCACTGGGCGTGTTGGCTGTACTGGAGGGTTTGGATTGGGATTACGTGGAGTATAGGGTGAATAGGGCTAGGTCACTCTACCCAATCCTACTCATCATAGATGAGGCCGTGTGGGCGGCGCTATTCTACTTCATAGTTGGGTTTGCCTACGCATTTCTGAATTACTTCCTATTCAACATAACAAGTGGCCCATTGTACGTTTTTACACTGGCTAGTTTAGTGGTTTTGGTAGTAGCCCTAACCCTGGCCGTAACCTGGAGTGAGTTGGTTAACACCTTCAAGACCCTGTGGAGTCTTGATTCACTGCTCTGGGAGGTTAGGTGGCTTTACCATGAGTACAGGAAGCTTCAAACCTAACCTCTACGTACTGGCGAGGATAATCAAGACCCTAATGGATAATGGGGTCATGAGGAGGACTAACCTAGCCCAGGCATCGGGGTTATCGTACGATAAGCTCCAGAGGTACCTAAACTGGATGAGTGAAAGAGGCTTAATCACAATGGATGGTGACGGCTACGTTAGGCTAACTGAGGAGGGGGCTAAGGCTTATGATGAGTTGGTCCAGTGGATAATAAGGTACGTCGGCAGCCTGAGGTTAAGCAGGTACTAACACCTATGCCCAACCTAAGCTATGCATTAAGCCTTAACTTACCATGCTTATAAGCCTCTGTGGAATCTGAGTAAACAAGCTTTATAAGTTCCTGTGGAGCACCAGTGCGCAGTGATTGAGGGTTACAACCCATGGTAGGTTTCGAGGGATAGGATAAGTGAATTGGAGATAGCCAATGTTGTGATAATGGGCACACCAGCACCCATTGAGGATGTGGTTAAGATAGACAAGCCAATAATTAGGGCAAAATGGAGACTTAAGATTCTTGAGGGGCCATCGATAAGTCAGTTAATTGATGAGTTCCTGGAACGTGCAAGAATTAAGTAATTGAAACTAATTAATCAATTTAATCAATCGTTGGATATCATTTCAATTTTAATGGCAATAGTAACAACAAACTACCTACCTCAGCTTATTGTAACCTAGTAGTGCGTATAAATCCCCAACGAGTATTAATATGCCACCCACAAGTATTATAAATAGGAGAGAGCCATACCAGTACCACTTCGCGGCGTTGTCAAAATCACTGACACCACTCAACCTAGCCAACTCCCTATAGGCATCCCTGAAGAATCTATACTCAAGTATTACAAAGACGTAAGCTATTATCCATAGCACTATGAAAAATGCTAAGAAACTAGAACCAAAACCATATGGGGGTAGGGCATGCATGGTAAGTATAGGTATGAGGTAAGTGATGTAAGCGAGTACCGCAATTACAAGTATAACAACCACTACTATGCTCATTATGAAGCCATACAATGCATTACGCCATATAGCCTCATTATTATAGGCCTTGGAAAGTTTATTTAGGGCTATTAAAACGAGTATTACGCCAACAAGGCCCAGGATCCCCATGTAGGATACGAATCCCAAAAGTGTCCCCACAAGCATCAATATTATGCCAGCAAGACCAAGCGTGCCTGCAGATTTAATCTCATCGCTTGTATCCATTGGAGCGCTCATTGACCCTTATAGGTTAAAGGAGTATTTATTTTTATTTTAATTTAAGAATAGGTTCAGCGCCGATGGAACCGCCTAGGTACTTGGTGGCTAGTTCCATTATGAATGATGCCGAATTGAGAAGCCTTTCGTAATCCACGCCCGGTACCCCCGCGGTGACTATAAGGACGTTCTTCTCCCTAAACTTCCTCTTTGGACCTAGGCAGGTGGGTAAGTCCACGGCATTGCTCCTAGCCATTAAGAGACTACTGGATGAGGGAGTTAACCCAAAGGCGATATTCTACTATTCATGCGACAAACACCTACCGCCTCCAGAGAGACGGTGGTGGTAAAACACTGCTAATGTTACCCCTACCCTTCCCTAGGTATGTGGAGCTCTTCAACGTTCACTTACCTAGGGATGACTTAAGCTTCGCCCTGTCGAACTACCAAGCATACAACCAATTCATCCCAACCCTAAATGATCTTCTGGAGAGATATGAGGTGACTGGTGAATTCCCAAATGCCATTAGGAACCTCCTAAGGACTGGAGGCAGTCATCAAAAGTTTCCAATGATGTACTCAGCGACTTCATCTGACCCCCTCCCCGCCCTTTTAGGGGCGAGGGTTCCCCGAGGTCTTGAGGGTTACACCCCTTTTGCGGGTGCTACTTGGTTGTGCCCTACGATGAATGATAGGGGCTTCTTAATAACTGAGGGTATCTTTCCAATGGCTCTTCTCATTATGTTTAATGCCCCGTTTAGGTCGCTGTGAAGCTTATGCCCCATTGGGCAACTGACTACTCCCCTTGGATGCCTCTTAACTTCGACGTTGTGGTAGGCGCAGTACTTGGATGTATTATACTCAATGACTATAAACACCTTAATGCCGTATTCTTGAGCCTTTAGTTCTATGGCTTCCATTAACTTACGGTAAGTCCACATGTTCACTGTGAACTTATTGCCCCTTTCCTGGGCAATGTTGAATGGGTAGCCTAGGTAGATTGTTGAGACTCCTAGCTCGTGGAGTGTCTTGACTAGGTGGTTTGCAAGGTTCCTGTATAGGTGGAGTAGCCTCCTCCTCAACTTCCCATACAGTCTCCTTACTTCTCTGTTCAACTCCTCAACTGCGTCAGCCAGTAGCTTATCCTTGAGAGTGTCCCTAAGGGATTGAATCCTCGAGATTAGCCTCTGTAGGTAGAAGTAGTCCTCCTTTGTTCTTATGCCCTTGTACAGAATCCATGTACCATCACTCACAACCACGCTGGCTAGGTTATTGATACCCAGGTCAATGGATGCAACCTTGCTACCCTTAGGTGATTCAAGTTGAATCACCTTCCTTTCACCGTGAACAATGTGCTTGCTCTTCTTACCCGTTTTAGCCTCCTCGACACCTACTTCGACTGGTATGCATGCATACCATGCATTCCTTGTTTCATCGTAGTGTATCTCAAGCCTACCTTGTTTCCCGTACCATCTGAGTCTACCTATGAACTTCACTTCAAGGTTAAAGTCCTTGAGGATTAGTTTGTGGTTCTGCTCATCCACAACATACCTATCCTGCCTAACAACGAGTATCAGCCTCCTTAATCCGGTTGCCTCATCCTTCCAATAACCTGGTGGGCTTATGTGATTCATGTAAGGCGGAAGCTTTCCCTCCTTCTTCAGCCTCAGCAGTGAGAAGAATGCATTCCACGCCTCATTGTTCTTCTGCATTACGGCTTGAGCATTAACACCAAGTATCTTCTTGTATTTCTCATAGTACTTAACCCACGTACCCCTGAAGTCCACACGCTGGTGATTAAAGAATTGTTGCCTCCTCTCGTAATTCAACTCGTTGAACAGCTTAGCAGAGATATTCGCCAACCTCCTTAGCCTCCTCTCCTGGTAGCCATTTGGTAGTAGCCTAACAACGTTGGTTCTTACATTCGTGTACTTAACCTCGTAGACACCCTCCCCTGATATTGCGGGGGAAGTCAGCCCCCGCCCCCCATCTTCAGCAAATTCACCAGGGGAGGGCATCCACAAGACACCAAACAAAGCACAAAACCAAAGTTAATAAACCTAACCCACGTAGTAGTGTAACCCCACCATAAATGGCAAGGTTTGCCGTTAATTATCAAGCATTGTGAGTGATGTGAATAGGCTCAGGAGGAGTGAGACTTTCCTCAAGCTTACGGTTAGGGGGATAATGGAGAGGACCGCCGGTGAATTCAGCTACCATACGTTATCCAGGTCATTTGGGGTGGGTACGGTTAAGACTGCGATAAGCTACGTGGAGTTATTGGAGAGACTACACCTGCTTAAGGTTGTGGAGCGGGTGGACCTTGAGGGTAATGTGATGCCCAGGAGGGAGAAGAAGTTCTACTTCATCGACCCCTTCATCTACAGGGCCTTTGCCTTTTGGACTTCGGCCAGGTTACCTGATGAGGGTGGGTTAGTGGAGAGCATAGTCCTAACCCACCTATCCAGGGTCTACAATGTCCACTACACTAAGGCTAGAGGTGGGGTTGATGCAGTGGTTGAGGATGGGGAGCCCATTGGGTTTGAGGTTAAGTTCGGAAGGGTTAAGCATGAGAGAAGGATCCTGGGCAGGATGAAGAAGATCTACATCCTAAGCAAAGACACGTTAGGAGATGATGTAATACCGGTAAGCCTATTCCTCGCCATGCTGAATATTCCGCAAACCATTGAATTAAAAATCCTAGAATGATGATTATATAGCCTCAACTTACATATAACCTTAAAATGCCAGTAACCTCCTCACCCATTCAACAACTCTTATAACCACCTCTACGCACCTCTCATCCATCTTCCCCCAAGTACACTTCACTAAGTACCCCATTTGCCGCATCTGGGAACCTGGAGACGAGGTAGTATGAATTCAAATCCCTTAGGTAATCCATCACCTCATTAACCGGCAATCCACCATCCCTTAACCCCTCAACTAACTCAAGCAGGTTATGAATCTTCGGCAGCAGTATGCGCAACCTCCGTATAATTAAAGCCCTAAGCGGCTTGCCCCCTTCTGCATCCTTAGCACTAAATAACCACCCCTCCCAATAAGGCTTCACATTAAATAACAATTAAATACTGAATACACTATAGAGAAATAAAATAACATTAGATTAAATATTCAACATGATAAATAATATTATATGGTATTATCGGTTAAATACATATTATATATAGGAATATGTGACTAACAAATAGTAATGAATTATAATATAATAGCATAGTTACCGTAGTATTCAACTTATTATATAAACTACCTATCAATACGGAACTGTTTCTTCTAAGTATGTAGCCTACTTCAATTCAATTCCTAGGGGCACCATTAGGACTCGGTTTCTTGAGTCAGTTGGGGCGAACTGACTCATGATCCAAGTAAGGCCTCTTCACTTAACTTTACCTAAATGGAGGATTTCAAGTTCCCTAACGATTAAAAATTGAATGGATAGCACTGTTCATTTAATTCTTAACTGGTGTTATTTTTTAGGCGTCGGCATTAGGTCTTTGGGTTTATGAGTTCCCTTGACTCATGACAATGTAACATTACCCTGCATACACGTGGAGTATCCTTATTCTAAGGCACTCATTGGGAGCGTACTTCTTACATCCGCTTTAAATTAAGGTTTAATAGAGTCATGCCTTGTAAAACTACTTAGCATGGTCAATCATTGAAAATGTCACCAATATCAAAGATACTCAAAAACCTCGAGCTCAAGTCGAGGATAAAGGTACCACTCTACAACCCACAGAGGGGACTTTACGAACTAGTCGATATTGCAAACTTCCTAAACAGCGTATATGAACACCTCAAGAGATGAATTATAAATTATTGCTTCGTTAGTTCCTCCAGGTCCTTCATTATTGCTCCTAGCCTATTTATTATGTCCCTGACCTTGTCTGGTGCTATGCCTAGGAATAATTCCCTGAATCTTTTGTAAACTATGTTGTATATCTCCTCGGCATTCTCCGTAGATGCCTTCTCACCAAGCTCTATCACGAAGAATCCATCATCCAAAGCAGCCTTCCTGGCAGGATCCGTTAAACTCTTAACAACTAAAACCCTCAGATGCGGCATGTTATCGAGTTGTAAAACCCTACCGAACTCCTGATCAACAACCTGCCTATCAACATCCCTATCCCAATTCTTACAGGACACATAGACCCTAAACACTAAATCACCAACCCTCTTCTCAGCCCAATCATCAACCTCAATCTCACCACCCTTAGCCCTAAGCTTGGCATCGGTTTGAACCTTAAACCCCAAATCCTCCAATACCCTGGCAACAATACCCTCAAGAACCTCCCTAGTCGGCTTAACACTAACAAAAGTACTAGCCGCACTTACACCCTGTTGCCCAACAGGCTGTACGGGAGACTGTTGGGTTGCAGTAACCTCCTTCGTAAACGAACCAAGGAACCCCACACTAAACCCACCTCTCCTAAGGACATCAATGACCTCCCTGTGATTGTCCTCTTTATACGTGGTTGGGATAACGACGACTCTGTTCTTATGAGTAAATAACCAAAGAGCCCTCTCATCGCGGCCCTCAAAGTACTTAAGAATCAATTGCGAGGACATACCCTGCACAACAGCAACACTAACACATCCAGGTACAGTGCACCTAGACGATGCCTCACTACCAACATTAGGATCAGGCCATGGTGAGAAGCACATATAGACTGGCCTTGCCGAATCCTTAGTAAATGCACAGCAATTATCTATACAGAGGGAGTTATACCCAGCCTTCTCAAAGATGCCCTTAAATGCTCTCATTAATTCATTTAGGGCATTTTTATATATGGTCTCTATTGCGTTCTTTACATAGTCATAAACGAGCGGATTTACGAAGCAATTAATGTATATATTCTCAATCACAGCACTATTACAGAGCATACGTTCATCCGGTATACCACTAAAGTGCATTAGAAAATTCAATATCCACCAATTATCATAGGGAGTCGATACGTGGAAGATTAGAGATAGCTTTAGGAAATCACCATTCCTATAAAGCTCATTCAGTTTCCCCTCAACCTCACTCTTATCGGGGATTTTAACGTAATTCCTAGCCTCAGATGCCAGCCTTTCAATGTATGGCTCAGCAAATGGGTATATCATTAGCGAATAATAGGTATGCCTACGTGATTCTTGATCGCAATTGAAGCCTAGGAGATACTTGTAGAAGAGAGGTCTAACATTGATTTCAAAGCCTAGGATTGATGAAACCACGTCAGAGAAGTGCTCATAATCCGTAGAATTTACTGATAAGCCATACTCATCCTTCTTAACGTAGAGTGCTGGGTAATCCTTATCCTTAATCGCATTGATTATGGCGGAAGCAATTGAAAGCACCTTCCTCTCATCATTAGATATTGAGTTAAAGCGCTTCCCAATCTCCTCAAGTAAACCTTGATATACATGTTCATTAAGTATGTACTTACGAAGATAATCTACTAAGTATATTTCTGAATCTCCAATCTTCACTTTGGTGTATAGACTTATACCCTTAAATGCATTGGTAATTTCTGAACTTACCTTCTCCGCAATCGCCCTCCCAAAGGCTGGTTCAAGGGTTGATATAATACTGTACGTCTCAAGACTACAAAGGTATGAGTAAAGCCCAATAACATAGACAATCCCCTTACCAATTAAGCCATCAATAATCCCCCTAACCCTATCAGCTGGCAATGAAGTCTCAGATGATCCACTCAAGTTAAGACACCCTAGTAGAGGGTGCGATGGATTATTTAAGTTTTAATTATTGCATGAGGATGCATTTTGAAAAACATGGAGATTGCGCACTCAAGCTAATCAACAAATTGAAAGAATTCATAAATACCACTTAACATATCGATACCCACATCCAACAAACCCAATAACCCAAAAACACATAACAAACACCCAAAGTCGCCTCTATTCGCAGGCAACTCACCAAGCGGGTTAATATAAAGCACCACGAAAAAGCCCATAAGCGCTACGAGAATAAGGATGGCTGTGGGTGTTAGCATGTTATTTCTCTTTCGTATCTGTTCCCCTTGAATGTGCCTGTTATGTTGCAGTTCCTTAGTAGGGCTAGGATTAGTGGTAGTGTTGCGGCGCCTATTTTTCGTTCAATTACTTGTTCCCTGTATTCCTTATTGTTCCTAATGTTGTTTAGTTCCTGCGTTATGAAGTTTATTACGTCGATCTTCACGCCTCTTCTTTTTCTGGCTAGGTTTAGGGAGTTTGTTAGTACGTCTTCGTAGAAGCTTATGCCTGATCTGTAGCTTCTCCCACCACTACCTAGTTGGTAGGCTGCGTAGAGCATTATGCATGGCACGCCTAGGAACCACTCGGAAGGTGCTTCGCCGCATAATTTACCTAGTTCGTCGATTCCATGAATGGTACTCCTTGCCATTGTTCTAAATGCTTGTTCTGGGAGCGCATTGCCCTGCGCGAACCTTCTTAATTTGTTGTAGATCACGTTTATGCATTGTTTCCTATCGTCCGTGTTTACGCTCCTGCATTTAATTAGGGTGTTCCTGTCAATGCCTAGTAATTTGATTATTTCGTTCTCGATATGCATTATCTTATTTTTAATCACTACATCCCTAACCCTCTTATTAATCCGCTGTATGAGCGCCAGATCGCCCTGCATTATTGGCCTTGACGCATCCCATATGGTGTTGAATATCTTGAGCAATTGCTCGTAATAATCATCCGTTGTTTCGCCCTTGAGCATTACGTTAACCTCGAAATTGACCGTGAGCCCTCTCTTCGTTAGGTTTGAGGAGCCTATTAGTGCTATGTAGGCATTATTGTTGTGCATTATGTATAACTTTGCGTGCAAATCATCATAGAGCCTGGGTTCTATCCTATGATTTACCAGCCAGTTATATGCCCTCTTAGTGATGTTACTAGTGACCAGGTAGGACTTGTCGCTATTGATTAATAGATCCTTTATAATCATTAACCCGTTGCTGTTTACGAATGCTGTTGCTATGTCAGCCTTGAAACCTCTGGTTTTGAATAAGTTGTGAACTTCCTTAATTAGTATTGATGGTATATCATCATCCCTAGTTAAAATTCTTATCATCTGCATCTGCTTATTATAGATGTAAATCCCGATTATAAAGTTGCTGGTATTATTCACATGATATTGTTGGGATGAAAACGGTGATTGAGTGTACCTAACCTATGGTTCTTCTTAGTTATTATTCTTTCCGCGTATGCTCCTTCCATGTCCTTGAATCTTTCTCCTAGGCGTATGCTGTTTCCCTCATGGTATCCCATGGTTTTTCAGTACCGTCTCCGTATTCTTCTCTTGCTGATTTTATTGTAGTTAGTTATTTGGTGCTTTTTTAGCAGTAAAGGTGCAAATATAGGGATATTAATCAATGACTACCCAAGGGAGGCACTTGAGATTGGGGGTGTTAGAGCAAGCATCAGGGTACCTGACATAATGGCTATAGGTCTCGCCAGGGGTAATATTATCGAGGAAGGATAGTAATGTTAAGGTTGACCTCATGAGTGTTAGCTACAGGTTAATTTATGAGGGAATATCGTAGAGCCGAAGGTGGTGGTACGGTCACCACAACCGACATAGCGTTAGCAAAGGATGTCATGGGCATTAATGACCCGAATGCAACCCTGAGCTAACTAAGTCTGAAATACCGAGCTGGCTTGTTGAAAGGGCATACGCCAAAATGATTGAGATATCTGAGAATTCCATCGACAGAATAAAGCCAAGGCCAAAACTAGAAATAACAACATTGGCTGGTGGTGGATCCGCAATGTGACCCAAGACACCGAAGAAAGCCAGAAGATTATTAGACCTGAGCATGCCTAATATGCAAATGCAATAGGTGCAGCCACGGCGCTGGTTGGCGCCGTCGTAGAAGAGGTATACTCGTACGAACAGGTAACAAGGTAAGGGTAAAGGCAGTTGGAAAGCTGAAACTTTAGGTAATGATTCATCTCCAAGTTTATTAACCCTTAAGTAAATATTAATCAATGAACTTCTGGCTTAGCGTATTGGCTGTAATACTTGGACTACTGGCTGGTATAGCGGTAATAGTGCCGTTGTCGTTGGGGTAGTATCCATAGTGGCGCTTGTCTTAGTTAAACTTGATAGGGATGATGGTGTGGAAACTGCGTTAAACGTCGTAATCCCAGCCTTATCCATAATACTCGCTGGCATTGGCATAGTGCTGTTCGTTACGTCAATCCTCCAGGTAGCTCACAATGGATTGACGTGGTGGTATGTATTTAACCTTGACTTAAGTATACAGCTTGTGCTAAGCTTTTTTTTTTAAAAAAAACTCAGAAGAGAGTAGAGCTAGGCTACCACTTTGCACTTGCCTCTTAATATAATGGGCAACCCCACGGTTCCTGCCATCCTCCGCCTCGCACTGTTAGTCCCTCTACAACATTCCTAGTAGTGCATTCACAGGTTTATTGACGACGTATGGGTAGTATTCGAAGATTAACTCCCTGAATAGCCTAACATGGTCATAGTCATTTAGTATCACGTCGAATTCACAGCCCTGGCAATCCATCTTGAGGATAGCCTCATCGCCATTGATGCTGAATCCGCTCATTAATTCGCCTAGCGTTACGGCTGGGATACTACTGTTACAATTACCTGGCCTGTGGTATGTAACTATTGTGGCATCCAAATTAACATTCTTACTGCATATTTTTCCTGGTTTGCTGGCTAAGCCAACATTGATTGGGATAATCACGTTCTCCAGGTTGTTTAGCTTATCGAGATTACAAGGAAGGTAATTGAATATTAATTGAAAGAAGGTGTAGATAATTACCTTGGAGTATCTCTATTGCTGATCCGAAGTTGACAAGCTAAGGTTTATATCTGCCTTTACCTCTCATTCTCATTAACTGTGCTGTCAAGACAAGTATAGGTCCAACAATGGCACCGCCAATAGCCATAATGATTATAAGTAGGATGATAAGCATTAGCCAGACAAATAGATCATTTCTCCATTCCCTTCCCATTGTCCATTGGAAGACGACTATAAATAATCCAAATAATATTAAACCAGCCACAAGATAAAGCCAAAGTTTTACTAATATTATTACAAATGCTAGATAAATAAGAATAATACCAATATTTATATATGCAATATATATGATACTACCACCAATCCTATAAGCAATAGTTAGGGCAAGTGAAACCACCGGGAAAATCCATAGGTAATTAGGAATATGTAGTTTAAGGAAAGGCAGAATAATGAGAGAAACTAGCCAGATAATCAATCCAGTCTAAGGCACTTACCCAATTAATACGCATAATAAATCTTTAAAGATATAACACTATTTAAGCATATTCATAATCAGTGATATTACAGCGAATCGCATCATACGCGTCTACATTAAACGCAACAGACAAGCATTGCTTCACTGTATTTTTCCCGGATCCATGAGGGTTATGTACCGTTTTACGATAATTTTAAATACCATGACCTAGTTGCATGATTGTGTGAAGTATTTCTTATTCCAAGGCGGAGCTGTTAATGCAGCGCATTCACTGATTATGCTTAGAAGTGGGAAGACTAGGTATTTTGTCTGGGGTTTTCATAATGGGTTAGAGAGCAAGTACAATTCTATTAATACCAGTGACTATGCATTTCTCTATGTGATTAGTCCAGTGAGCACAATAGTGCTTGGTGGTTTTATTCACAGTAAGTTTAGGGGTGATGATAAATTCTGGCCAATTGACGATAGGGCTGGGGGTAAGTGGCCACTTAGGGTTGAGATTGAGGTTGAATTCCTGTGTGTAAAGGATGAAGGGATGTGGAGTATCATTAAGGGGTGCTCCGAATCCAGCTATGATGAGAGTAATGACTGCAGTAAGTGGGGTCAGTATTCCCAGGAGCTTATAGGTGATTTACTGTATAGGCTAATGAACAAGAGGCCGATGCCTGGTTCTATAATACCCTTACCTGATGAGGATGGGACTAAATTACGCAAGTTCTTAGTTGAAAGGTGCACGACTATTGAGCGTATTAGGCAGGTTAACATTGATGATGTTGCCAAAGACGTTTCATCAAGGTTATTTATTAATGGGGACATTATTAAGGACGTTGCCAATGCCGTGATGACAGGTAACGTTATGCTCATTGGTCCACCTGGCGTCGGTAAGACTAGCCTTGCCAAGGAGGTTGCTAAAGCCCTTAGCGACGTTCC
>Ga0081529_120105_pt1 | contig 29463 bp, 32 predicted proteins | sample EchGeymetagenome_FD_71012 | JGI IMG/M metagenome (GOLD analysis project Ga0081529, IMG submission 71012) | Ferrous microbial mat and aquatic microbial communities from Echinus Geyser, Yellowstone National Park, USA - transect B T=78-80 C v2... ...
CTGACCTCCTCCCCGCCCTAAAGGGTTCCCCGAGGCCTTGGGGGTTACGCCCCTTTATGGGCGCTACTCGTTCCCCTCCCGAGCCGGCATTGTGGGGGTACGTCGGCCCCCACTCCCCATTCCCTAAAAATTGACCGGCCAAGAGTCTTATCCCCAGAGATTTTTAAGCCTTACCACGCCGCCCTAAAGGGGCGAGGGTTGCCGTTCGTTTTATCAATGCGCGGAAAGCCTAGAGTTCCCAATTAATGGTATTTGCTCCTCAATGCTCTCCAAGCATAGCGGTTTCATGTCTTTCTAATTATTATTTTAGTTCGACCTAGCCATATGGTTACGCTATTTATCAATTGAACCTCGCCTGTCATATCGGTGAGGGAGCCCTCCACCTCCATTTTCCCTCCCTTAGACGTAATTATGAGTAAACCACCGCGGGGCACTATCTTGATCCACTCATCACTGACAGGAACCACTACGGTGGAGCCCGGTCCCCCAATGGTTATTGGATACCTTACCTGTATCTTCTTCTCAGAGGTGACTCCGCCTTCTGGCATTACCTTAATTATTATCGCTGGAGCAGTCATGCAACTGGAGTCCACAACTGCCTTCCTATATATCGCGAACATTAAGATAACTATAACGGCCAGCGATGATAATTCCATATATGGCGACTGATAAAACTCTGCCCCTGCAACAATGAATTCTATGAGGCCCAGAACAGCTGCAAGCAATATATTTGCATGATGACACGTAATAAGCTTCTCTTGAACATATATGCGAAGCACTGGGACAAGCAGCACATAGATTATTAACCCAATGAAGAGAAGGGGAAGAGAGGCATAGATGTATTGAGTAACATGAAGGAGCTGCGAGAATATGCCTATTAAAAGGCTAAGCACTATTATTAGCGCGAGGGGGAGCGCATTGGCTGACAATAACTGAACCAATTCATCGAATACATCATTGCCTCCATTCATCTATATCGCTGTGGAGAGGACATTTATAAACGCTAACCCATACATTCAATTCAAGCCATTAGAAGCATCCTGAATCAATGGTAACCGCTTCTCCACCAACATAATACTATTTTTGCCATATATAACTAAGAAAGACGCACGTATACATTAACTGACATACTCTCCCCATTGAAGTCTCGGAGCTTTCTCGCTCATTTATTTGTGTTAGCTTGTAAATTATCTCTTATGAATTAGAACTCTCATTCTGCCCTCCTCCCCGCCCTGAAGGGCGAGGCTTGTCGTTCATTTTATTATGTGGCCGCATTGATGCATAAAGTGAACCGCATGCATCTGCAGTCACCGCCCTGAATCCGTTCCTAATTAGTGCATTAACCGTATCCACATTATCATCACAGTGAATCAAGTCGCCTAGATGCCTCACGCTGCTTAACGCATCAACCTTATAGGGGGGATCCGGCCTATGATCATCATCATCCCTCATTATTAACGATAACACATCATCAACTAATGCCCCAAAGCCCCTTAATTGAGCTAAGGTGCAGCCCCTCATTCGCTTAGGCCTACCTGTAACCAGTATGACGGCGGCATCACTCATTATTAGCCTATTCATCAATGATATATTTGACTCAATGGGTTCATCCATATATAGCTTATTACAATCCAGAAAGCATTCCCAATCAACAGCATCATTCTTGGTGCATGCAATTAATCGCTTGTATGAATTGACAAGGGTTCCATCTATATCGAATGAAAACACCTCCATAACCATCCATAGCTTAGCCACATACTTAACATTAACGCTGGATACAAGCCATGCCCAAGGGTAAGCCCTCAATCCTTCCCAACCAAAGACACGTCAGCAAGAGCTAGGTTCGCCAGAATCAAGCACCGCTTATGTTTTCCTTAATGATGAGTGGATCCCCATGGAGGCAAAAGTTAGGATTTCTCATTTTTCCTTTTTTTATGGTGAGTGAAGCCTATCCTCACCTGGGTAGGTAGACACGAGTGACTGCTAATCCTTAGGCTCTTGCGCCTAGATTGGGGATTGGGTGGAAGGTTTTTTAACTGGTTAATAATGCGTGATTACATCATAAAGGGGAAATGGTTAATAGTTTGGATCGCCTTGATTGCGTCGCTCAGTGTACTAGCGCCTAGGGTATTTGGTGTGCTGATATATAATGATTCGCAATTACTTCCCAACAACTTGCCTCCAGTGATAATTAGTCACTATCTAACCGCTAATCAATCTCAATACACGGCGATAATACTGAATTCAACTAATTTAAATGAGTTGGCTCAGCTTGATGCCAGCATAAGAGAGCCTCACCTGGATCAATTGACTCTGTATAGGGATGACGTACTCCCGCAATACAATGAAACAATCAGCAAATATATTCACGATGAGGAGAGCAATGCCACCATGGAGTTAATACGTGCATGGTCCCAAATGAATTCCACATGCAGCGAATTAATTAAGTTGAATACGGAGTATTATGCTCAATTAAGTCAACTCAAGCAAGCAGAGCACGCTATTAGCAGGTATGTATTGATCTATAACTCCGCTCTCGCGAAACACCTAGAGGCGGCAGGACCTAATGCTAATGCATCCCAAGTAGCTATCGCAACCATTAATTCAATTAATGCATCAACTAATTACTCGAGGCTCATGAAGCTCTATGGGTACGGAATTGCCGAGGCCCTCCACGGTTACACAGTTCAGGAACTGGCTCCAGGCACACTAAGCGATGCGTTTACCGCTGGTTATGATCTAGTAATGCAGAGCCTTAAAGAGAATTACTCCTTAGTATTTTCTAGGCCGAACTCGACTTTAGCCTTAGCCATAGCGGCCGGTCCCTCTTCCCTATATAGAATACGCCTAGCCGTGGCGAGCCTATATGTTAACTCCACTCCAGCCATAATTAGGCCTTTACTGCCTCAAATAGCGTGTGCCAGCAATATATCGAGCATTGAGGCTAGCCTGAACAGCAGCATAAGTAGCCTAATAATCAGCGTGAATCCACCGCCATCCCCCCTCTCCATAAAGACTGGATTAGTGAATGGCAGCTACGCATTGATACTGGTGAACTCAACAATACAAGTACCTCTTCCCCGTAATGAGTCTATATTCGTCTTTAGCCCATCACTGATAAATTCACAATTGATAAGCATGGTTGAGAACGATGTCCCAACCATTGATAAGGTAACGGGAACCGCGGTGCTCTCCATGCTACTATTCGTGCTTGGAACAATTATGGGTCCATTAATAGTGCTTGCAATGCTTGGCGCAGCAGATGCCGCATCGCTGGGCTCCATATATTTGCTTTCAAAGTCAGGGCTCTCCGTTTATTACTTGACCGTTTACTTGACTTCCCCTATAATACTAGGCATAGGGGTTGATTACAGCTTATTAATAATAGGTAGGTACCTGGAGGAGAGGAGGAGAGGGAGGGGAAGAGAGGAGGCATTAATGATTGTTAAGAGAATTACGGTGCCCACCATATTATCATCGGGAAGCGTCGTCGCTGTTGGACTTGGTTCCTACATGTTCTCCACTTATCAATATATCCAAGTAATAGGACTAGCCTATATAGTGTCGGTGGCGCTTGTCTTATTCACGGTTATCCTAGCCCTCATCGACGTGATAAGCATCATGGGTGATCGAATACTATGGCCAATGGGACTTAAATCCAATACTCGTGAATTAAGCACTAAGCTGCTCATTAAGTTAACGCGTATATCAGTGGAGCGACCGAAGACCATCATAGCCATTTTCGCCCTCGTCACGTTGATTTCGCTCCTGATAATCGCTAGGTTCATGGTTGTGACATCTAATCCAGTATATATGATGCCCAGCAGCAATCCAGTCATTGGCCTTCATATAATGCAGGAGAGATTCCCGAACTTCCTTCAATCAACTGGCTACATATTGATGAAGCCTAGCAACCATGCTGCCTACGAGGAATTAATTACGCAAATGGCCGGGATAAAGGCCATAGGCAACATTACCCTCATACGGAACTCCTCCTCAATCATGTTGTTGGAGTTTCCAGTTAAGTATGATGTGTTCTCAGATAAATTAATAGGGGTATATGGAGAGTTAAGCTCTATTGCCAGCGCTGTGTCAACCCGATACGGCGTCACGGTGCTAATAGGGGGAGACCCAGGCTATAAGTATTATGGAGTTCAAGCCTTTGAGGAACAGTTTTATCATGTTATTGCCTATATAGTGGTTGCATTGGTTATGATAATGCTATTCATTACGTTGAGGTCAGCATTAATACCGATTAGACTCATCGTTACCGTATTGATGAGCATGAGTTGGGCTATGGCATTGACTGTGCTTGTTTTTCAGGTAATGATGGGGATACCAACATATTACTTACTGCCCATAATCCTGTACTCCCTATTGATGAGCGTGGGGACGGATTATGATATATTCATTATTTCCAGGGTTCGTGAGGAGGTAATAAGGGGCGCAAGCGATAAGGAAGCTATAATTAGGTCTATAGAGGCCACGGGGCCCATAGTTAGCGGCGCGGCTATGGTGCTTGCAACTGCCTTCGCCGGCTTAGCAGTTTCAAGATTATTCATTTTAAAGGAAATAGGATTCGCCGTTGCTATTGCCGTAGCCATGGACGCCCTCCTACTGAGGCCGGTCCTTGTTCCGGCCATATTAATGGTGCTGGGCAAGTGGAATTGGTGGCCGCTGAAGATAAATAGAGCGAGCAGCATTGAGTTACATGAGCAGTGAAGCGGGCCGGTTTAAAATTTAAATAGGCTTGAAACGATAATGATACTATGTCCTCTGTGCATGACTTAATGCGGAAGCCTAAAGTGGTCGCTAAGCTCAATGATAGGTTATCCTCCATAATTAACAGCATGAAGAGCGAAAGGATCTTCATAGCTCCCGTGGTTAATGAAAACGATAAATTAGTGGGCGTATTGAGTTACAGGGATTTACTGCGTAGGAGGGTGCCCATAAATTCAAAGGTTGCCACGACAATGATGAGGCCATTCTCCATAATGGAGACGGCGAGCCTCGATAAATTAGTAATAAAACTTCATGAGACGAGGGCCAGGGAGATCCCAGTGGTCGATGATAGGAATAACTTGGTTGGAGTAATTAATCGAATTGATGTAATTAACTTCATAATTAATTCCTTGCCTAAAATAAACGTCGAGAAAGCAATGTCGTTCCCGCCCATAACCATTAACAAGGATGAGAACATAGCCACGGCGAGGTGGTTAATGGTTAAGCATGGCATAAGCCTATTGCCGGTAATGGATGGGGGAAAGCTGGTCGGCATGGTTACGCTAACAGATTTAATTGAGAAAATATTCTACGTGACCACGGCGAGAAGATCAAGGCGTGGTGATCTAGCTGGTGAAGAGGAGAAAATAGTTGCATCCCCAGTATCCTCAGTAATGAGCGAGGCCATTACCATAGACGCATCGAAACCTCTTGTTGATGCGATAGAGAAATTGAATAAACATGACGGATTAATAGTGACTAGGGGGAACTCCGTTATCGGCGTATTAACGGGAAGCGATGTATTAAGGGTATACGTGGAGTCAAGTAAAGTATCCATTCCAATAACCGCCAGAATAAGCGATATACAGGATGAATACTTAAGGCAAATAATAGAGACCGCAGTGAATAACCACCTGGAGAAGATAGCTAAAATCACCGATATAATAGATTTCAAGATAGATATAAGGACTAAGGCGACCGGAAACAATGATAAGAGGACTAGGTATGAAGTAATTGCTCGACTCAAGGATCCGCTTGATAATTACGTGGCGACGACGCAGAGTTGGGACGCCGTGGAGGCGGTGAAGGACGCCATGGATATTCTCCTAAAGAGAGTTGAGAGAACACTAGATAGAATGAGAACAATAAAGAGAAGGGAAGAGCGGGAATAATCCCCCGGAGGATAAGGAAACTCTATTTTGTTTCTGGAATCATGCATTAAAAATCAGAGCGGAATCAAGCTAATTACCGTGTATGTGCCGACCACTACAACAAGCAATCCCAGCGCTATGACCAATACATCAACGAATGTGGTGAATGCCTTGCCTCCATGGAATAATTCAAGCATTATGGTGCGGAGCCCATTCATGGCATGATACGAGGCAGCGTACACTATTATTAATAGAACAATATCGTACCAAGCCATGCTTATTTGACTCTGCACCGCGGGCCAACTTACTGATGCATCGTAACTGGGCCACCTATAGGCTATGTGAATCCCAACCACAATTATCATTATTAATCCAGTGATGTAGTGCCACTTCATTAGTGTGGATTTAGCCACCATTCATCACCACCCCAATAATGCGCCGAATACATCATACGTGGCGAGGATTATGAATATGATGGTTATTATGGCAACCGAGTACTTATATACCCTCTGTGCCGTTGCATTGGGAGACGGCGTTGCACGCGGGAATGTGTGCCTCGAGGGCTTAGGTAACCCAATGCCGAACCACTGCATCAATATTAATCTGAATCCGTTCGCTCCATGAATAGCAAGCAATATTCCTATTAGGTACTCAAGTAGGGCCCCCACCGACACGGCGCCTATATGCGGCTTCTCTAGTACGCCGAATATTATTGCATTCCACTGCTGCTGCGTTAAATTATGGCCAAAGCCGAGGGCCGTTGAGACCGCTAGGACATGACCTATTAGGTATAGGGCCAACGCTAATCCACTTACTTTCTGAAAAATGACCAACCACTCATCTAATCCACGAAGCCAGAGCCCCCACCTAGGAGAAACACGCCTGGTCTTCTGCATGTCCCTCACCTCTTCCTGCCGGTTAATAACATTTTTTTGACCATGTTTATAGCAAGGGCTGGATCAACATCCTTGGGGCACACCTTACTGCAGGTACCAGAGTAATTGCAACTCCATACGCCGTTATCCGTGTCGACAAGCTTTAACCTCAACTCGGCTCCTTGATCCCTGGAATCAGCGCTCCACCTATATGCTTGAGCCAAGGCTTGGGGTCCCAGGTACTCCTTGTTGAGAAACACCAGGGGGCATGCGCTATAGCATAGGCCGCATTTGATGCAGTAAGAGAATTGTAGGTAATTATCAAGCTCCTCCTCGGTTTGTGGGTAATATTCCTTCAGATCCTCGAATTGCTCTTTCTCATCCTTGCGTATAAGCCATGGCGATACCGATTTATGATTGCTGAAGAACTTATCGAAGTCAGTAACAATGTCCTTGACTGGGGGCACGTTACTCAATGGTTCCACCGTTATTGTGCTTGTGCCCAGATCATACGGCTTCGTCTCGCAAGCAAGCCTGGGGGTGCCGTTTATCACCATTCCGCATGAGCCGCATATACCCATCCTACAACTATACCTCACCGCTAATGTGGGGTCCTGCGTCTCCTTAATCCTGAGTAATGCATCGAGAATGGTGGTTCTATTCGTTATGGTTAACTTATACTCCTTCCAATAAAAACCATCCTTCTCAGGATCATACCTCTTAATCTTAAAAATGACCTCCTTCTTCTCCAGCTTTATCTCGGGCAACTTTATCTTAATCGTTTCCACACTCGCTTCAGATGAGGATGCGGTTGCCATTTGAGCATTACTTACTCATGTTTTTTAAGCATTGCCGTTCGACAATAAAAGAAATAGTAAAATAACTAATTTATGCATTTTATGCAGTAATCGATGCACCTATTTCTATCGATTAGCGAGGCCATGCATGGAGCAGCAATTAATTAAGAAGGGAGAGAGATATGTATTAGATTTAAGGGGCCTCATATGTCCCTATCCCCAAATATATACAGTCAAGGCGCTGCAAAAAGTCGAGAGAGGCGCCATAATAGATATATTGATAGATAATCCAGCCTCCTGCAACACGGTACCAAGCGTAGCGGAGAAGAACGGACATAAAGTAATCGATAACGTAAAGGAAGATAAGTACTGGAAAATAACGGTGCAAAAGTCATAGAAAAACGAAACCCACATGGGACTGATCTAACGAGCAGGAGTTGCCGGTATCTGAAGATCGCCCTTTATGAAGGCTACTTCCCCTCCACTTAGTCTGACCTCCTCCCCGCCCTAAAGGGCGAGGTTTGCCGTTCGTTTTATCATGAGAGTGAACCAACTCTACTCCTCATTCTCAAAAATGACCAGCAAAGTCCCCCGGGAATACTATATAATCACTTATTTCCCTTGGGATCCAAAGAAGCAAAGTTTTTCATGTTCCGGCCATTGATGTCGATGCATTATTGCCATCTACGGCGAGTCCCGCTTCATTAATGAACTTCCAGTATAGTGACTCGAGCGCCTTCTCATTATTAACCTTAATGTGGCTCCACGGCAGTATATCTCCAGGCCTACGATGCGCATATACATACTTATTAAGTAGGTCAGGGTGGTGGGCAAGTAGTCTCCTGTAATCACCCTTATCTAGGTGATCCTTACTTATCCTAGCTGCATCAAGTATAAAGGCGGCTACATCTCTATCGCCCAGAGATAGAAGGGCTTGCACGGTCGCATGTATTGGATCATAAAAGGAGTATTCACGTGCATCCCTAGTCACTATGCGTATTCTCTTCTTTAATTCATCTATGCCAGCCATGGGGAACCATTGAAGCGGCGTATGCGGCTTCGGTATCCAGGGATTCACTGAAACATATGTGGACCCAAGCCTGGATACCTCAATCAATTCTAGCTTTATCTGCATTAAATCCTCGTATTGCTCCCCCGGCAGACCAACCATGTAGTACATCTTGATTCTATTAATGCCATTATCGAATGCGCATCGGGCCTTCTCGATTAATTCCTCGCTTGAGAAGTCCTTACCAAGCATTCGTCTAAGGCGGAAAGATGATTCAGGAGCAATAGTTAGAGTGCGTTGGCCCGACCTAATGATGCTCTTGATGAGGTCGCAGCTAAGGGTATCCACCCTAAGCGAGGGGAAGCTAAGCGATATTCCTGACTCCGTTAATTCATCGATGAATTGCAGTATTCCTGGATGATCCCCCACGGATAAACCGACCAAAGCAACTCGACCTAAGCCGCTCTCCCTTATCCTATATGAGAGGGAGGATAAATCCCCAAGCCTCACCGGCATATTGAGATAGCTCTCCATGCAGAACAAGCAATGATGAGGACAACCACGCATTACCTCAACTAATGCATCGCTGCCGAAGAGGGAACCATCCACCTTAATGAGGGAAAGAGGAGAATGCTCTATGTGATCGGCGTATACCCTATGAACCTCATGCTTGCCAAGCGATGGCACATAGAATCCCCCCAACTCCTCGAATTCCTCTAATTTACCCGTCAATCCATTAATTAGCCTAGGCATTAATTCCTCGAGATCCCCCAGCGCAACCACGTCAACGAAGTTAGCTATTGGCTCTGGATTCGCCAGTGCTGGTGGTCCGCCAATTATTACAGTGGGGAAACCGTTCCGCTTGCTCGATGAAGCGGGTATCCTGGAGTACGCCAGCATTTTAATCATGTTTATATAATCGAGTTCATAGTGAAGCGTGAATATTATGTAATCAAAGGAATTAAGGGGAGCATTGGTTTCCTCGCCTCGCGGCGGTATCCCATTCATTGAGACCCCATCCACCAAGAAGCCCTCATTCTCAAGGGCAGTCTTAATGAATTTGAACGAGGTGGATAATTGCGCAATAGATGGGGAAGACGGATAGGCCACTGCAACTCTCATTTACTCACTGACCATTTCCCTGGGATAGCTGCAGATTGACGATTACAAGGGGTTTATCGGTTGCCCTTAGTTCAGCTATCTTGCTTATTATCATTCTCTTAACCATCGCTGGATTCCTCTTTATTGTATCCACTGCATTCCTCACGCCGCCCTCGGCCACCAGTTCTTGCACAATTGATTTAGTGACGTAGTCCGACACAACGCTTGTCCCGCATATTTCCCCCTCCTCCATTAACCCTATCATGGCCATCTTGTTCAATTTATTAATGTACCTCCTCCCAATCATGCTCACGGCCCGCTGGGTATCTGGATCCAGTGTTCCCTCCTCATTTACTGATCCGAAGTTAAGCTTCACCCTTTGACGCCACTTGAGAAGCCAATAATCAAGCCACTCGGGGAGCCATGATGATAAAGAACCATTAACTGCCTTACATATTGCATCCTTTTTTCCGCTGCCCTTACTTATATAATTAACTAAGTCTTGATAAATGAAGTCCGATAATATGCGTACCTCATCATGTGGAAAGCCCATGTCCGATAACCTGGTTAACAGGAAATAACGAAGGCGCTGCTCCACGTCACTGCACTCCTCATTCCTATCTCCGCTCATTACCTATGTATAGGCATTAATCCGCTTTTTAATCTTTACGGGCAAACTAACTCCCGTGTACCCATACGTGTCTCACAAAGAGGATAATGGGTACGCCAATCCCTCCTTGGCGATTAGTCTTTACCAATCATACAACTCATTGTCACTAAACCAGTAATGTATTTCCCGCGCAGCGGATTCAGGGCCATCGCTTGCATGCACCAAATTATGAATTGCGCGCTTCTCCTTGTTTGCTAAATCCGGGCTATCCGTGGAGTAGTCGCCCCTTATTGTGCCCGGCGCCGCCATATAGGGAAGAGTATGTCCAACCAATTTCCTCACCGTATCTATGGCGTGATTCCCCTCAACCACTATTAGAACTATTGGAGTCTCCACCATGTACTTCACCAGCCATTGTTTAACTATCTTACCTACCTGCACTGGATCATCGGTGCCCATGTCCCTCCTTATATCGATCCCCATCTCTTGATAAGACTTAATGGACTTATTGCCGACGCTTTTGAACCATTCTTCGTCGCTAGGATAAAAGCCAGCCATTTGATCCTCCGTTGCCCTCACCATTTTTAATCCAATGATCTTTAATCCCATTCTCTCCAATCTGGAAATCACATCACCGATTATCCTAGCCTTGACACCATCTGGCTTAACTATGACCAGCGTTCTCTCAATCATGAGTGGCGCTGGAAATGAATGCCTTTTAAGCATTGCTTAACGTTAAAATTGAATTAATGCCGCCAACCTAAATTTATTTAAGCCTAGGCTGCCTCAATAAATGAAGTGTATTACTCAAGCGATCCAAACTATGGGAGATTAACTGGGAAGAGAATTCACATAACTGTACGAGGGGTAAGTCTGGAATTTGTGACGGCGCCAGGCGTTTTCTCAGGAAGAGATATAGATAGGGGTTCTCTTATATTGGCGGAGCTAATGGATGTCCCTGATAATGGAGCGGTGCTGGATCTCGGGTGTGGTTATGGTTTTCTCGGAATACTGGCCGCTAAGTTGAAGCCATCATCTACCATATTCATGAGCGACATAAATAAGTTGGCGGTTAAACTAGCATCAATAAATATTAAATTAAACAATGTAAGTAACGCAACGGTGAAGCAGGGAGACTTGTTTAAGCCATTTGGATCAACCATGTTCGACTCAATAATAACTAATCCCCCATACTCTGCTGGAATGAGAGTAATTGAGAGATTCGTGACGGAGTCGGCTCGATACTTAACCCATCATGGCTCACTTCAATTAGTCACTCCATCTAGAATCAAGGAAAGAATTATTCTCCTAATTATGCGAAGCTATGAGGATGTAGCAGAGGTAGGCGGCACTGGAGCATATAAAGTGATTAAGGCAACCAAGCCTAAGAACTAATTAATGTCGTTGATGGTTACGTGGATCCGAAGCAATAGATTTAATAATTAAGCATTCTAGACAATTAATATGATAGCAGCACTGATATTGTTAATAGGCGTGCTCGTAGCATGGTTGATCGCTTCCATACCTGTATGGGTTGGGGCTAAAGTGGTTGGAGGAGATGCATCGATTGGGAAAGCAATGATAGCCACATTGGCAGCTACCATAGTGTTCTCCATATTGCTAGTTATATTCGGCGTATTCTCGAGAACAGTGGGATTCATAGCTGGCTTCATAGGTATTCTAGCAGTCTTCAAGGCAATATTCAACGTGGGGTGGGGCGGCGCATTTCTCACCGCAATAATAGCATTCATAGTTTTCATAATAATGATCATTGTGCTGGCCGCAATAGGCTTGTCCCTGCCCATGATCATCCACGCATCAATGTTTATTCACCACTATTGACCGGCATTTATGAATGAGCCGGCCATAATGGTGCCTCCCCACGTGAACCAAGTTAAATTAATATACTAATGTGACCCTAACCAGGCATGGCAATAATCACCTTATTGACTGATTTTGGAGTGAAGGATCACTTTGTGGCATCTATGAAGGGAGTTATTCTCGGCATCAATCCTGAAGCATCAATTATAGATATAACGCACGATGTGCCTAAATTCGATGTATTGAGGGCTGCACTCATATTGAAAGCGGCATATAAATGGTTCCCCAGAGGCACTATTCACGTGGTAGTAGTTGATCCAGGCGTTGGCACTAGTAGGAAACCCATAGTTATTCAAACCAAGAATTACTTCTTTATAGGCCCTGATAACGGTGTTCTCTCGCTTGCCGCCGATGATGATGGAGCGATTGCCGCAAGGGAGATACTTCCTAATGGCGAGTCTTCATACACATTTCACGGCAGGGACTTATTTGCCCCAACGGCGGCTAAGTTAGGCAGGGGCATGTCATTCAATGAAGTGGGACCCGTTATAGTTAATTATAATAGAATTAATTTGCCTAAACCCACCATTAGCGGGAATAACATAACTGCAACGGCTATATATATTGATTCCTTCGGCAATGTCTTCACCAACATAACTAGGAACGATATTGATGTTAAATATGGTTCCCAATTATTGGTTGAGCTAGAGAATGGGGCACGCCTAACTCTAATCCTGGAGAAATCATATGGATACGCCGCTCAGGGAGAATCATTGGCAGTGATTAATAGTGAGGGTTACCTAGAATTAGCAGTGAATAGGGGTAGCTTCGCCGATAAGTACGGCGTATCCCCCGGTCAATCGATTAGGCTCATCATTACGAATTAGCTTTCCTCTTGTCGTTCTGGACTATTCGTATTTCTGGATCTCCTGATACTTCTCTATTTCCTTTATTAACTTAACTGCGTCAGTTAAGCTTCTATTCGTCGCTATGTCCTTTATGTAATTAACCAAGGGATACATTGACTTGAACAGTATTGATTTGGTGACTATATCTATCCCCGCATCCCCATCTATCAACCCCCTACTGCGGCCCCTCTCTATTTCCTCTAATCTGAGCTTATCGAGCCTTGAAATAAATGATGATAATTCCATCTCTACTATTTTCCTCTTGTAGAGGGACTCGAAGTTAGTTATCTCTGCCTCAATAATTCTCTCCGCATCCTTAATTGCTTTTATTCTCTCCTCGTTAAGCATAGTCATGAATTTCTTTAATTCATCTATTGAAACCACTGGACCCTCCACATTGCGGGGGATCCCTAGATCCACAACCACGGAGCCCGGTGGGAGAAGCGTAAGATCATCTTTCAATAGAATTGGCTTATTAACCCTTATTGCTGTGATTAATGCCGAGAGCCGAGGCAGGTAATTGCGCAAGGAGTCGAGGGGTTCATATTTGTAATTTAGTTGTTCCGCCAGTTTCCTGGCATTCTCGAGAGTCCTATTGAAAATAATCACCTCGCTAAATCCCCTCTCACGGAGCTTAGTCGCGATTAGCGATGCCATGGCGCCGGCGCCGACTAAACCTATTAATGAGTCCCTAGACACGCCTTTCCTGGTCAAGAAATCAACGGCCACACTGCCTAGGCTAATTGCTCCCCTGGATAAGTTGGGATTAATGGATCTGATTCTTTTTCCAACATTTATTGCTCGCTCCACTACGAACTTTAATTCTCCATGCAGAGCCCTCCTGTTAATTGCTGCTTGAAATGCCTTCTCTAATTGGCCTAGAACCTCGCTTTCACCTATTGCGGCTGACTCCAGGCCGGAAGCAACCCTAAATAGGTGATTAACAGCATCTAGCCCACTGTAGAAATCGCCCAGCGACTTAACTGTAGCCGAGCTTTCATGAAATACTTGCAGAATAGTTTCAGTCCCCCTCCTCTTCGAGTCGAGCACGTATATTTCAACTCTATTACAGGTCTGGAAGATGAATGCCTCGCCATATTTTTGCAATAACTCCCCATAGGCGCTGTCCTCATCCAAGTATATGCTGCTTAATGTTATTGTGCTGGCCTTCTTATGGGTGACCGCCAGAGCAATGATCGAGCTCAACCTACTTGATAATTCTGGATCATCCATTCCTAATCACCTCCTCCACGTAACGCATCGCATCCTCCACATTACCGCTTCTCGCCAGGGACTTAAATGACTCGTCATCCCTCAGCCTCATATATATCCGCATACGCTTCCCCGGTGAATCCACGCTGCTCTTTATCTTTTCCTTAACCATGTACCAGACCGATATGAAGTTACCCATATCTGGACTACTCGATAATGTATCTATCAAGTAATCCCTGACCGCCCTAGCCGCCACACCGCTCTTGCCCTCAGTGGTAACCGCTATGCGAACCCCCATATAATCACCATCAAATGGAACCACAACCTCTGTCCCAATCGAGTCAGTAGCATCATTAAATAGGATCCTATTCCGAGAAGCGGCTCGCTTGATTCTAATCCGCAGCTCCTCGTCCGGAACAGCATACACTACTAGGTCAAATCCATGCATGATGAAATCAACATCAAGCAAGCGTAAATCACCCATCAATATATCCATATTGCCGTTACTTCTTAATTTCATTAAGTCGCTGGAGACCTCCATAGCTATGACTGTCACAAAGGAACCCGCCGCCAAGAACTTCTCGGCCCTCTTTGTTGCCGTGTAACCACCTCCAAGCACTAAAACCCTCTTTCCACCGAATTCAATGAATAAGGGAATCCTCACTGGTACCGCCATGATTTAATTAAATATTAAATTTTTCTCCACAAATATTTCATTGAGAAAAATGAAGAACAAGCTTAATTTTTTGTTTTTAACATAATTGCACGGCTTAATGTCCATGGTGGCCATGTTCATGGGTTGGGCCCGTTGCTGGCCTTAGCTTGCCGCTCGCTAACATTGCTAATGCATCGTTTACGCTTGTCCCCTCAGGCACTACGTACACGGTTAATCCCCATTGTTGGGCCGCTCTATAACCCGGTGGCCCTATCTCCGTTACCACTATCGATGAGACGCCTATCTCCTTGGCTCTCTTCAATGCATAGAGGCCTCTATGCATTGTTGCATTTAATCCTGGATTTAATTCCCTCCCCACCTCCATTAACCCATCGCCGCTTAATTCATAGATTATCAGGTACTCGCCCTCTCCAGGTCCAGTAACCATGCCGTTGCTGGATGCCACCATTACCTTATCTGTCATCGAAACCGATATCTGAAAACCATTAATAAATGCTGCGCCATTAAGCGAAGGATTTTTAGGAGGGAACCTAAACATCATGATGATGGTTCAAATAGATCTCAATGCATTAAATATGAGCTACCCCGCCCTGAAGGGCGAGGTTTTCCATCCCCTTTGAACCCCTGAGATTTATAAAGTGAAGTTTCCCGAGAGCGCGGGGATCCCCTGGGCTTTCTCCTTATGGCTCGCAGTTCATCTACCCCTGGATTCCCCGGTCATGGTATACCACGTGAAGGAGGGTCAGAGGATAAGCGTGAGTGGGGGCTACTTCTCGGACCTGAAGAGGATAAGGGAAGGACTCAACAAGACGTTCACAGGGAACTGGGAGAACTACCTTGAGGACGTCCTAAGGTATTCCCTAAGTAAGGACTCACCCAAGGAGGCGATCACGTTTGTCCAAAAGTTGTACGAGACCGTCAACGGTGCCCTCAGGAAGGAGGAGTTGGCCTTCAGGGGATTGAGGGATTACGCGGGATTGATAGCGAGGGAGAGCGGGAAGGAAAACGAGGTTGTCCGGGCCATAGGGAGGTTGGCGTCACTTATCTCGGTGGAGTGAGAGCGATGAGGGCTGAATACTTTCCACGTTCACGGAGATATGTATTCAGTCGTTCTCAACTAGCTTATGGGGAGACTACTGAGGCTTAAGGGGCATGCCAAACCTTAGCAGTGGTTATTGGATTTCGCCTCGATTACAGGGCGAAATTTAAGGGGAAGTCCCATAACTGCTGTTAGAAAGTTGGCTGTCTCAACCTACCAGGAAATCAAACAACTTGGAGAGAACCAACCCAGAGCCTAACGAAGCTGACTATCTCTCGGTACCATTCGAATGAGACGACTCCACTGGAAGGCTCCTTACCTGAGAACTGCCCTCAAATATTTTCCATGGAATGGTGACCTCCACTACGACTCACCATATAATGGAGACTAGTGTGTGTTTTTTATAGATCTGCATTAAATTCATGGTGTGCCGGACTGAAGGTAAGGGAGTCGGGCGGGGCCCCTCCCAACGACCCTCATCACACCCCCGTGTCTTGACGTGGTTGGGAGTAAACTGACCGAGATGAAGATGGTCCCCGAAGTCAAGGGCCTCCTTCCGGTTACCGCTGGATCATGCTCTATCAGGAGAATAACGATCTCCCCATCGCCGACTTGATTGAGCCATTCCCTGTGGGTTACCTTTCTCAGATAATGTACAGCAGCCACTAGATTTTGCCTAGACTTCAAGGCTACACTCAACGAGATTGCTACTCTTACAACAGTTATGGGACTCCCCCTTGGGTATCGCCTCGCAATCTAGGTGAAATCTAATAATTGCTGTACTTTTAATTAGTGCGGACTTCTATCAGAAAAATCACCAGCTCAACCGTTCAGAGATTGAACACTACTAGAGGCACTTCAACCTTGAACCCATTCGACCTTGACACAGTTGTTACTCTTCTCCCAACACAGTTCAGGCCTCTCCTCGGCGCTCAACTTCTCGAGGACATAGGAGAGGAAAACTCCCAGGTTAGCCAACGCCATGGCCCTGTCGCTCTTCCTACCCTTCACGCCTCTCAAGCCGGCGAGCATCACCCTGGCTATCTTGGACACCGGGGATGAGGACCAGAGTTCGTAGGCCAACTTGTCTGCTGTTATTAAGTAGGCCCCGTCTAGGATGTAGGGGTCAGCCCTCGGGACGACCACGTCGCACTGCTGAAACTCGGTGGGGAGGTAACCTGAGGTATCCCTCAGGTGGAGGGCCACCTGTAATACCAGGTGTCCAAAGAGCTTGTCGTCAGTGGCCTTGAGTATGACCTCATTTAGGACGCAGTGGGGTAGTAGGAGGTTGTTGGCCTCGTAGGTGTGGATCCCGTAGTACACTAGGTTCGTGTCCACTATGGCCCTCCCCTGTGTGAGCACGCGTGAGAGCTCTACCTCCTGATTATTGCCTTGGTTCACCTTGATCTCCTTGGTTCCGGCCAGGTTAACCAGGTTGTTCAAGAGCCCTCCAGGATTGCTCACGTTTGCGGCTATGGCGCCCACTCCCTTCAGGCACATCGTGAAGGACCTCAAAGCCCCGTCGTCGAAGTCGCTGTTGAGACGGCACTTATCTAACCTGAGCTCAAGCCAGTAGTTGGGCACCGGATCCCTGTTCAGGTTGTTCAGTTTCAGGACGGTTTCTGACAGGGTCCTAACGTAACTGTTGTTGGTCTCCAAACCGATCATGGGGATGGGGATCGTGGGGTCCTTCCAGGAGTTGACCACGCCTTGAGAGTTAAACACCAGCGGTTCCTCTGCAGTCCTCGGGACATATGGGTAGTAGAAGTTGTGCCAGGAGCCGAAACTGAAGAGGAAGTTGACTACGTAGTAGTTGGGCCTCTGTAGTAACTTCCTGGTGAGCAGAATCGTCATGACGTTGGAGGCGGGGGTGACCACGGAGTAGACCACTTCACATCTGGAGATTTCCTCGTCTATGGTCTTTTCTGTGGCCTTGATGTCGTACGCGGTCCTCTCCTCTCTCACCGTGAAATCCCTCGCCTTCTTGAGCTCGTTCAACGTCTTTCTCACCCTCTCCATGACCCACTCGGCGTGAGGGGAGAACATCAGCAAGTAGTGGTCTGGCTTAAAGAGTTCGAAGGACCTCACCAGGGAAGACATGGTGGCCTCCAAGAGGAAGTCAGATCTACTTATGGGGAGGATTACGCAGACCTTTTTACCGGACATGGTAAAACTTGGTCGTTGAGGGTTAATAAGGTCAGCAGTTAAGGGATTTCTCGTTGCGTAGCCTTGAAGTCAAGGCGAAATCTAATAACTGCTGTCTTCAAGTTACGTTAAAGTCCCATAGCTGCTGTCATCAACGTTTGTCGTGATTGCGGAAAACGGATACGGCATTTGACATGAATTATCCACGCTGAAACGTTATCAATTTGAGGTATTAAGTTCTCTAGAAAGTCCGAAACGCTCTCAGTTACAACATACTTCTCGATACTCAATATCTTTTTACTTATTACGTTTGTATCGACGAGAACTTTCTCTTCCTTAATCTCTCAACAGCCTCCTTAACTTCTTCAGTCGAAGGTTCACCGAGAAATTCAAAAAGCTTTTCTATACCTTCTTTGAGAAAATTCTCTTTACTTTTTTCAACTTCCTTGGCTACATTCTCGTTATTTGTAATAAACAAGCCGTCAAATATTCTTACAACGTACATTTTTTTGCCCGCAAAATCGCCCCCTAGATAAATCCTGCCTTTGCTATCAACTTTCTTTGCTTCCATAATCTAAATCTCTTATCTCGAATCTTAAAACTTTCCCACTTCCAGTCCCCAATAATGGTTTCCGATAGGGTCTCTCCTAGGACTCACACTGTTTATGGGTCTATCTTGTGGGGTTTGGGCTTCATTAAATTTTCATGAATTTGTATGCAATCCTCAGCCCTTGGGCTTCATGAGAGTCACGGGGCACATCCTTAACAATTTGAGGAATCCTTTCCTCTTCACGTTCAACCCAGACCCGACGTCGGTTATTACTTGGTCGTACTCCTTAACGTTCTCCTCTAGGTATTTTACTTGGTTTACTAAATCGTCTTTCTGTGTATTTGATGATACCCTAGCGTATAATATCACTTTCCTCTTCCTAACAATCCCCATCAATCTTTCGACATCCTCTTCTCTAAACCTCCACTTTCCGCTCTGTAGTATCACAGGTTGAATGTATCCTTTCTTAACATAGCTCTGTAGTGTGCGGTATGATATTCCTAGTTTTTGGCATACCTCCTTGGGTTTTAGCATTGTAATTAAACTTACATACAAAGCATATAAACTTTACGGTCTATCGGAAACTGTTGACAACGGCGTCTTTTTCGTTCTCTTCCTATAGGTGTCCTTTATTTCTATTTCATTTTTCCGTCTTTTCTTTTCGTCTTTTCTGTTATTCTTGACGGGTCGTTAGTCGGCCCATCACACATGCTATTAGACGCATTTACGGGGGGAATTCACGTAACGAGGAACGGTAAGTGGAGGAGATTTTCATTAGCACATTTCTCTTACACAGCAGTTATGGGACTTTCCCTTAAATATCGCCCTGTAATCGAGGCAAAATCTAATAACTGCTGTCTTACAGTAGTTCCCTGGCTAATGGTTTAGCGATCCTTTTAGGAGTTATAATGCTGTTTGCTGCAACACAATTACATAGTTATCATTATTATCAGTATTACAACTATTATTCCTATTGAATTTTGAAAAATTAGAATGAAAGGAGGGTTAGCGCTTATACTGGGAACCGGGCTTTCAACTCTCGTTAGAATAATTATATACAGCAGGTATGGGACTTTAACGTAGCTTAAAGATTTTCATCAGCCCCGGCGGTCCACCTAGATGACGTTCTAGAACCTGAGGAACGCCTCCACGCTCCCCAGGACACCTCCCTTTCAAATTTTATCGTAATCTATCTCCCTCAAGATGGGGTCCGCTATTTCGTATACTCCCTCTCTCCTCTTCTCTACGAAGTTGTTATTGACCAGTGATTCCAGGGCCAAACTGAATTCCTTATCGTCTACCTGGCCCAACTTTATCTCGACCCCCCTTTTAACGTCCTTCCAAGTGTTCACCACCTTCAACGAGTTCATTATTGTGGTGTAAATCCCCTTGTTACTTTTGTTCTCAAGAAAGTGTTTAAATTCACTCACCATTATCTTCTTACCCTCCTCGATCGTGGAGGAGAGTGCGGAGTCAAAGCTCATCTTCCTCACCGCGTAAAAGTTACCGAACAGGGTCAACCAACCCACGACTCCATCCAACTTCTTGACCACCTCGTCCTCCCTGTCGAAGTGAACGTTGAGCTCCTCCATCCCTCTCCTCAGGAAATCCCTTGAGGTACCTTCATCAAAGGGTCTCAGGTTCAAGGTAACGGGGGGTCTGCCGTGAAGCGGGGAAGACGAGGAGGGGTTGGACAATGCCCTGGCCACCCCGATGTAGGAACCGGAGAACACTAACCTAACCCTGGGGTTGGAGGCGAAAACGTTGCCCAGGACCTCAAGGAATTGCCTGCTCGCCTGTGAGATCTCCTGAACCTCGTCGAGGCCTATGACCGCCTCTTCCTCAATTGAGTTGAGCAGTTCAATCAGGCTATTGACCACTTTGGCACCCCTCCTCAGCTCTATCCCCGCTGACCCCAAAACGAAGTTAACCTTGAGGGAGACCTTGAGACTGGGTACGTCACTGTTAATTTCCGCCAGGAGGGCCTTGAGTAGAGAATTCAAGTTCCTGACTCCCCTCAGGTTAACGTAAACTCCCTTGAATCCGTATCTCCTCTTCATCTCGTTGATTACGACCTTCATCAGGCTCGTCTTCCCTATCTCCCTCTGTCCGCCTATTATCAGCCAGTTCTTTGATAGCAACTGAGATATGGAGAAGTCTATCTCCTTGTCCCTCCCAAATAACTCCCCAACGGTCTCCTTGGGGTGAAGGTCGAACAACAACTGTACCCACTACAGTCACTGGTGTGGGTACAGTTAAAAGTGTTGCGATGAGCTCAAAGGGGCTTCGCTCCGGGCGTATGGGAATCTCATAGAGGACAGGAATGTCGGTGTTGACGAGAAGTTTCGTTTTTCAGTGCCTTCCGGCAGAAAAGGTGCTGAGGACTGATCGAGTTCGCTAGGGAGAGGGCGGTCATGGAGATTATTAGAGCTGCGAGTGCAATGAATAATCAACGCAGGTCCTCCAGCCATGAACTGAAAGGATAATGTAAGTGTATATTTTGTATATTCTATATCCTGACATGATTTTTCCCCCCAACAGCAGTTATTAGATTTTGTCTTGACTTCAAGGCCACACCTAACGAGAAATCCCATAACTGCTGTCCCCAATCTATCCCCAGGTCACTCTGAAATTTTCGTCACGTAATCATCTTAAGTTTCAATTCGAGCTCAGAAAGGCTTATATATTAAAATAAGAAGTATAAGTGCATGTCCTCCGTCTCAACTCAGAGGCCGCAGGGTCAACTTCTGGATTGGGCGACTGAGGCCGCCATATCGGCCAGCAGACCCGACAGGAATGGGGACCCAATAGTCGATAAGGCCACCGTGAACAACTTACTCGTGTTCCTCCAGAGCAGGAGAAGCGTTGATGACCTCATGGCCTACATCATCAGGCAAGGTTCCAGGGAAGAAATAGACGAACAAACGGCAAAGCTACTGCTGAAGTACGTGAAGGGACTGGAGTTGAAGGACGCCCTGACGTTCCTGGGCTACTTCAAGTGGATATACGAGGGGCTGACCGGGAATTTGAGGGTGGACAGGGGGAAGCTGAAGAACGTAAAGACTTTCAAGGGCCTCGTTGACGTCTTAGCGAGTTAAAGGGCGAGCATCATGGACGAGGAGACCCCCATCTGTGCCGACCTGGATCAGATTCGCACTATAGTGAAGGTAAGCGGTACTCTAATGAACGAGACTCCCCTCAGGATAGGCAAGGGTAAGGAGCAGAGCTTCGTTGACCCCTCCGATAACCCTCTCCTGACCCAGGACGGGAGGCCCGTGATTCCTGGGTCCAGCTTGAAAGGACTCATGAGGTCCCTGGCCGAGTCCTACGTGAAGACGTTGAATGACCCGAAGTACAGCAAGGTCTGTGACCTAGACGACAACTCCTGTGAAAGTTGTACCTCTGACGCCTTCTGCATTCCCTGTGTGCTCTTCGGGTTCAAGGACATCTCGTCCAGAGTCTTCGTCATGGACTCTGTGGCCCTGGAGAACGAGTTCAGGATCTCCCAAAGGACCATGGTCACACTGAGTAGGGTCTTCGGGGGCCAGACCCCCAAGAGGCTGTACACCTTGGACATGGTGGAGCCCGGAGCTAAATTCAGGTTCGAGATGATTGTCTACAACTTGGATCTGGTGAACGGCGAGAGAGAGGAGTGGAAGATCAGGTCAGTGGAGGTAATGAAGTACATCATCAGGCTCTTGACCACAGAGGGGGCATTCATCGGGTCGAGGAAAAGCACGGGCCTGGGTCTAGTGAAGTTGACTGGGGTGAAGGTTAAACTCTACAAGGCCCCGAACCTAACCGAGGGCAAGGAGGTGGAAGTGACTTGGTGACCTACGACTTCGTGAGGAAGGATGTGATAAGGAGGGTGAACTGGGTAGAGGGATTAGTGGAGGTAGTGTCGCCCCTCAGGGTGGGGGCCGGGAGGGCAGACTTCGATCCGACGAGCCTGGCCAAGGATCAAGTGCTTAAGGACTCCCAGGGGAGGCCCGTGATCCCCGGTTCCTCGTGGAAGGGAGTGTTCAGATCAGCCTCAGAGAGGATAGCCAAGGGGAGGGGTCTCGAGGTCTGCACTGGGCTAAGTAAGGACACCTGCCTCGAGAGGAGAAGGAAGGACAGAGAGTTTCAAAATTTGATAGAGCGACCGGACCAGGCCCTCCCCCTGTTCTGGGATAACACTTGTATCAACTGTAAGGTCTTTGGGACCATGAGCGTGATAGGGGCCGTATCCTTTCTCGACTCCTATCCCGTCTCCCCTAACGACTACTCCCTGGGTATGAGGACCATGATAGCCATAAGCAGGAAAGAGGGGGCCGTAGCTGGGAAGGCTCTGGTACAGATCGAGTACGTTAACCCTGGATCTACCTTCACCTTCAAGTTCCGCGGGGTCAACTTACCTAACTACGTCATAGGTTACCTCACCTTGGTCATGGAGGACATACACCAGGGCTTGGTCCAGATAGGGGGACACAAGAGCAGGGGATTCGGCCAGGTTAGGTTCAAGAGGCTCAAACTCACCAACTCGGGGGCAACGAAGGTGGGTGAGGAGGACGTCGACGTAACTTTCAAGTACGGAGAGGAGATGAACGGGGACTCATTCCTCAAGGAGGCCCAGGTGTTTGTGGAGGCGTTCAAGAATGTCAAGATCCAATACCCCAAGAAATCACACCTTTAGGGACGCCCCATTAACCAGGGGGGTGTTGGAACTGGAGGGGGAGGTGGTTTCGGATTACCTTCATGTGGGGAGCGGGATAGTGGATGTGGTCCTCACTAGTGACGTGGGGGACTTGACGGACATGATAGAGAGAATACTCAAGGGCGAGAGCCTCACTTCCTTTGCCTCCCTGAACTCCATGTTCTCGAGGCCAGCTCACCTGTTATCGAGGGTAGGTGACAGGGTCGTGATCCCCGGATCGACCATTAAGGGGATGGTGAGGACGAGGTTGGAACTCTCGATACCTAACGCCTGCTACATCGTGGACATGCAGTCAAGGAATTACTCCCAGAGGTACAGGGAGATCTTCAAACCTGACCAGCGTAAACGTGCAGACAGATTTCCCCAGGTCTGTCCGGTGTGTGACCTCCTGGGGAACACGGGACTGGCGAGCAGGGTCGAATTCTCCGACTTTACCTTAAGTGGGGACTGGATCGACTTCGTCAGCAGTGGCTCCGAGTCCTACGAGGTGGTCAAGAAGGGGGGTAAGTTCTCTGGGAGAGTTACGTTCAAGGTGAAGTCGCCGGAGGAGCTGGGTATGATCCTTTGGGGCTTCGGGATCAGGAGCGGAGGGAACAAGGTCGTCCTCCTGGGGAGGTTCAAGTTCCAGGACAGGAGGTTCGGGAGAGTCAAGTTCACGGTCAAGTCACTCAAGGTTCAAGGGTGGAAACCCATGACGGTGCAGGACTCGCTGAACAGCTTCGTGAGGGCCTACTCCCCGAGGGACTTCAAGGAGGACTGGTGAGGATGACGCATGAGCTCTGTGTGAAGTGGGACCTCTCCCTTAGCACTGAGTTTAAAGACCCCCAGGAAGACTGCCTTAAGGTCATCGAAGTCAAGATAGAGGGAGACAAGGTGAGCTCTGACTGGGGCGAGTTCCACAGGGTCGGGACTATAAGGGGGACTGTAAGGAGGTGAGTAGTACGCTCAGGGGTAAACTTGTCTTGCCCAAGTTCGAGGTTGTCATGGTGGACGAGGATAGGAACAAGAGAGCCATGGATAGCCTGAAACAAGTCCTGACGGCCTTCCTGGAATTCACGTGTTCCCTCCAGGAAGTCGAGGACGAGCAGACCAGGTTCAGTGTGCTGTCGGATCTCCTTTCGCTGATATACAAGGCCCCCATGCTCATCTCTCACGCCCCGGTGAAGGAATCATCGACGCCTACCACTGCCCACGAGTACTTCTTCACCTACGTGATAGCGAGGCATTACAGGGACTTCAACACTGGAGATCCCTTGAATTTCATGGCAGAGTTGGAGAAGGAGAGGAAGAGACTGGACGCCCTGTTCCAGTACGTGGCTCAGCTGAGGGAAGTGTACGAGGCCCTCCTGGACACCCCAGCCGACACCAGGCCGGGTTACAATTTCACTTCCCTCGCTGCCCACCTGGAACTCACCTCCCTTATGGTGTGGCTCCTCCAGGAAGGATCGCTGGACCTGAACTACCTCAGGCTTGCTGCCCTCCTACACGACGTGGGAAAACTGACTGCCCCCGAGGCTCACGTGAGAGAGGGATCCCAACTTCTCCAGGGTTTAGGAGAATCCTGCCTCGACATGAAGAGAGTCCTGGACTTAGTGGAGAAGCATCACGACCGTCTCTTCTCCCTAGTGACAAGGTCAGATCACTTGGCCTCAGCCTCTGAGAGGTTGAAGGACGTGGTAGAGAGGGAGGTCCAGAAGTACCGCCTACGGGAATGTTTCCAGATGACCGCGAGACAGGCAGCCGAGTGTTACTCGAAATACAGGAATGAGTACATCGAAGCGTCCAAGAAAGTTTACGTCTCTGTCCTCAAGTCGGTGATGGACGAGGGGCAGCTCGACGACGTCAAGAGGGATCAGAACAAGCTACCTTACTTGAGCGAGGTTGAGAGTGCTACGAGATACGAACTGAGGGAACCCACGGGGACTCAGAAAACCTTGGGTTACCTAGTCTACGTGGACTTCCCAGGGATACAGAGGTTCCTCACAGACTTCCCCAAGCTGAGGGACATCTCCTTCGCCAGCCTTTTCGTGGACTTCATGGTGGGAGTTTACGCCTTCGCCAGGATAGACGAGCTGTTCAGGCAGAGGAGTAAGTCTAAGCTTCCGGCTGAGGCCCTCCTGAGCGCCTACGGAGGTCACTCCATGATAGTGGTCAGGGCCGACCTACCCAAGGAAGAGATAGCTGGCCTCAAGATTGGCTCAGACAAACTTGAGGTGAACCTGGACGTCAGGGTGGCCGACTTCGCCAGCGACGCAGGGATAAGGAACTACAACGAAATATGGGAGGAACTGGAGTCTCAGGCCGTGGGGAGGTTCGTCGTCAACTGGGAGGAGAAGGTCTACTCACCGGGCCTCCACGCGGTATGCTCCTCCTGCGGGGTCAGGCCTGCTCTGGCCGTGGACAGGTCTGAGGACAAACTGTGTGAGAGATGCTCGTCGGTGAGGAGTGAATCCAAGATCAGGGGTTTCTCGGCCAGGGTAGACACCACCTACCTGGTGGGAGGAACTCCGGTGAAACCCAGGGATAGTGCAGGTTCCATGGACGTCAACGAGAGGGCCATGGAGTTCATAGCCGGGGACAGGGAGGATGAGGGGAGATACGCCGCCGTGGTCAAGGCAGACGGCAACAACGCAGGTGTCATCTTCAGGTACAACGCAACCTTCTCCGAGTACCTCGACAAGAGCTTCAGGCTGGACTACTGGATGAAGAGGGCGTTCTACGACACCCTCGTCAAGGTGGGGGACAAGGACCTCCAGGCGAGGATCTTGGCGGGGGTACAATACGTGGGTGGGGACGACCTGTTCTTGATCATGCCTTCGTTGATTTCGATCCCCTTCCTGGTGGAGATGTTCAAGAGGGTGGAGGAGGGGACAGGGTTCAAGTTTAAGGTGGGGGTAGTCGCCGTGAAGAAGGATCACCCGGTCCAGTTCGCCTACAGGACCTCCAACGAGTTGATGAAGTCGTCCAAATACAGGTTGAGGACCAAGAACAGGGACGAGGACGGCACAGTCTCCACGATCTCCTGCCTGGTCTACTCCTCGACCTTAGCCACGGAGGGGTCGGTCAACCGTCTCAAGGAGCTCTGGCGGGGTAACTTGACCTTCGTGAGGTTCGACAACCCCCTCGATAACGTGGAGGGCCTCCTGAAGCTTGTTAAGATAGACCTGGCTAACGCCGTGAAGCTGTGGAGGGGACAGAGCCCAGACCCCGACGTAGATCCGGAGGACTGGGCCAGGGATAAGTTGAGGCCCCTGGAGGAGATCACCGGTTACTCGCTGAGGAACGACCCGTGGACGGCCTTGAGCTACATGGTCAGGCAGAGGAGTAGGGAGGACGACCAGTACGTGAGGGAGGTCACAGACTTCGTGCTCAAGAGCCGGAAGGTTGAGGAGCACGGGGGCGATTTCACTTGGAAGTTCCCGGCCCTTGATTACAGGGAGATGATCAAGACCGTGAGGGTAGGGTTAGGTACAAAGGGGTTGAGACCTTGAAGGTAGAGTTTAAGGTTAAGCTCAGGAACCTCTCCTCGCTGACCGTGGGGGGAGGAGACATCTTCGGAGCTGCCGACGTCCCAATGAACGTGTTCGACCTCCCTGCGTCCTCTGTGAAGGGAGCCATGAGGACAGCAATATCCAAGTTCACCCCACAGGGTTACACGTCGTGTGGGGAGGTGAGACCGGAAAAGTTGGACGTGGGGAACCCCTGTGACGTATGCAGGCTCTTCGGGAGGACAGGTCACTGGGGAGACAGTTGTTTCACCGTCACCCAAGTGAAGACCGAGGAAGGGGAGAGGAAGGAGTTGCTGGCCAGGGTCAGGATAGACAGGAAGAGTTGGAAGGCCTCCAAGGGAGGTCTGTTCACACAGGAGGTGTTCGGGCCCAAGTCAGAGTTCACGTTCCTGATCACCTACCACTGCGACGACAGGAGGCTGTTGAAACTCCTCCTCTATTCCATATCGGCACTCAGGTACTGGAGGCTCGGGAGGAACGCCATGATAGACTTGAGGATCGAGGACGCGGACAGTCTGTGCAGGGAGATCTGCGGTGACGACCAGGAGATGAGGGAGTTGATAACTTCACTGGGTGACTTCATATGGTCTTTGGAGTTATTGGAGGGAGCTGAACGGGGTGAGCGAGATTAGGGTAGCACTCCTCAGACTCAAGGTCAAAGGGTACATCAACGCCTACTCCAGGAGGGTCATGAACTACTACTTCTCCTCAACCGACTACGTGCCAGCGACGACATTGAGGGGGGCGATCCTCGAGTTGGAGTATCAGACTAAGGGGAAGGTGAACGACAAATTCTGGGTAGGTCCAGCCCTCCCCCTGGGTTCGGCGTTCTCCCACTTCTTCATTCCCCTCAACGAGAAGGCGAGGGACGGAGGGAAGGATTCGGCCGAGGCACAGGAAATGAAGGGAGTGTTGGAAGAGGCTGGCAAGGTCGACAAGTGGGACAAGGAGAGCGTGTACAAGTTGGTCAGGGAAAAAGGCCTCCTGGGGCACGGGAGGAAGCCGAGGATAGGGGCCGTGATCAGGAAGGTGGGTGAGCGGGATGGGTATAACCTGTACGAGAGGGTCAGGCTCAACTCAGTGGTACAGATGCAAACTGCAGTGGACAAGCTGACGGGCTCCAACGCCCGCGAGATGCTGTTCGCCTATGAGTACAAGGAGTTCCGTGACCTCTGGACCCTGTCGTCACCTGATCTACCCCAGGATCGCGGAGTCCTGAGGATGGGGAGGGGGAAGAGTAGGTCAGGGTTCCAGGTCAGCTTCGAGAAGGTGAGGGAATTGGACCTGGAGTTGGCCAAGAAAGGGGAAGTGGGTTACTGCCTGACCCCCTGCGCCCCCTCAGTCATGGGGGTCAAACTCCTGGACGGAGACTACCTTGGCGACCTCTCCATTTACACGGGCTGGTTCACCAACGATCACGTCACGGGTACGAAACCCACGTTCAGGGTGTTGAGAGAGGGAACCCTTGTGAAGGTGAGGGAGGCGGGGAACTACCAGAGGCTCCTGGGAGCGGGACTGAACTTCCTGGTGAAGGTCAACGACCTGGGGGAGTTACTGGAGAAGGTGATGTAAGATGAAGGTCTACCTCTTCAAGCTAAAGTTCCTAGCCCCTTACGGCCTGAGGGTCGGTGGGGAGAAGGACACAGGGAATAGGCTGACCGTGTTGAGGGTGAAAGGCGTCCCGACGATCCCGAGCACGACCTGGAAGGGGGTCCTCAGGAGCGTTAGCAGTTCCCTGACTGGGCAGACCGTTCAAGTACGGAGTGAGGTGAGTAAGAGGGTTGAGGAGAACCTCGGGACAGATAGGTCCCAGGTGTTGCAGGACCCGGTCAACGTACTCTATGGGACTGAAGGTTTAGCTGGGGCCATAACCCTGTCTGATAGTCCCCTGATCGAGAGAGTGGAGACGAGATATCACGTGGTGATAGATAGGAAGAGTTGGAAGGCCATGGATAAACACCTCTTCCAAGAGGAGTTGGTCTTCCCGGGGAAGGTGGATCTCATGGTCCTCCTTAGGGTTGAGTGTGATGGAGTCGAGAAACTCTGGATCAAGACGCTGAGATACTGCGCGGATCCGGGGATCTTCCTGGGAGGGGGGAAGAGCAGGGGTCACGGTTACATTACCTTAGACGTAAATGAGAGTCAGTACGCCCTTGTGACGGACCTGAAAGGTCGGCCCAGGTATAGGAGCCTCAGAGAGCTGATAGTTGAGAACCAGTGAACGAGGTGAGGAGGGGACTAAAGTTGAAACGTGGGTTGAAACTGTTGGGGTGGATGGTTCCGTAGGTAGCGTGTCCTCCATCGAATAAGTCCAAATCAACAGAGATATTACAATTCGCAAAGGAGTCCTGAATTGCCCCTACTTCACCTCCCTGACCATGGGAGGCCGAGTGGTCATGGTGAAGTTGCTCGTTCGGGAACGTAAACGTGACTCCGGGACACACGTCAGGTATCCCTACACGACCGACCTCTCGCTCAGTGCGATAGACCCAAAATCACCTCTTTGAAAATAAATCTATATTACAGCAGGTATGGGACTTTAACGTAGCTTAAAGATTTTCATCAGCCCCGGCGGTCCGCCTAAATGACGTTCTAGAACCTGAGGAACGCCTCCACGCTCCTCAGGTTCAGCTCCCCCACCA
>Ga0081529_122489_pt1 | contig 29078 bp, 38 predicted proteins | sample EchGeymetagenome_FD_71012 | JGI IMG/M metagenome (GOLD analysis project Ga0081529, IMG submission 71012) | Ferrous microbial mat and aquatic microbial communities from Echinus Geyser, Yellowstone National Park, USA - transect B T=78-80 C v2... ...
CTTTATCATAAACGACCTTTGCCGTTTCGTCTATTTTCTCTACTTTGGCATAGACCTTTGTACCTACGCTCTTGTCTTTGATAATAATCTCGTTGGTTTGCAAATTATTGTTCGTCTTTGATCGATTGTCTACAAAAGGTTGCTCAGTTTGCTCAGATTGCTCAGATTTTTCTGAGCGAACTGAGCGATCTGAGCGTTTTTCTGTGGACAATTCTGTTGATGATTTGTGTTTTTCGCTTTTGCTCTGAGATTTATTGGAATTTATCTCATCTTTGGCGGAATTTTTTGAATTTTCACTTTGTAATTTTTTCTTAGGTCTGAATAGGTCGTCACGTTTCACTATCACCATTTTTGTCACCCCCGGGCACGTATAAAATTTCGTTTTCACTATAGCCGATCACGACTATTTTCTTGCCTTTTAACGCGTCTGCGTCCTCCTCGTCGATATTCAGCACGACGTAGTAATTTGCTAATTCTTTTGCAGTATACTTACGTTTGTCTTTAGACGAATAGTAAAGGCCGTGCAACGGTATGATTGGCACGCTGAACGAATACTTGTTCTCACGCGGGTTGCCCGTCACTAGGAATACAGCCTTGTTCGAAGATAGGTATACATATTTTATCTTTTTCAGGTCGCCCTTTTCTGAGCGACCGTCACGTTTTTTATCCGAACCCGATTTAGATTTATTTAGGAGTCCCACTTTTTCACCCGTTCCGATTGATGACGAAAACAAAAAACAACTTAACTTGGTGAAGAGCCCACCCCAATGTTGTGGTTTTTCATATATTCTCTAATAAGTATCTTAACTACGTCAGCTTCTGAAATATCATAGTATTTGGCTAACTGCCTTATAATTTCTCTGTCTTCCTCTCTTAGTCTAAGGAGTATCGCAGTCCTTTTTATCGGCATGTTATCACGAGTAACAGTCTGAAAGAGAGTTAAAAAATATAATATCTTTCAATTCCACCTCATCTTCCGTTGAAAACTTGCCACTTGTTTCTCGTGTGTTTTTTGAACACTTTTTAGTGATGTTTTCATTGCGTAATGAAGCCATCACGGTAAAAGTTTTCATTTTTGCCTCCCTCATTTTTTCGATTTTTTAACGCTTTGCATTTCCTTCGCGTCAATTTTACGACTTCTCATCTTTTTAAGTAGCGCGTTCATAAGTTGTTTGTCGCTAAGTAGGATATCGATAATGTCGTCCGTATATTCTTCGACTATGTCTTTTAGGTCGGCGTAATCGAATTCGCATTCGTCCACGCTAAATTCGTACTGAGCGTCTTCAGCGTACGGTTCACTATATTCTTTCACGCACCACGCGTGTTCTTCAATAAAGCGATAAGGAATAATGACTATCATAGCTCTCTCACCACCATAGACTCGTAAAAAACGACTGACTTGACTTGATTTTTGGTTTGGATTTCCGACTTCATTTTTTACTCCAAGTTAGAGTAAGTTTTCCGACTTTATAAACTTTTCGGTAGTCGGAAAGCTTAAAAGCGATTCCGGCTATAGACTATAGTATGATAAAGCCGTACGTAAGACGTGGTTCCAGACCGGGCGACGAAACGTACTATCTTCACATACCCCGCGAATTTGTCAGAGCATTAGGTATATCGCCTAACGACGTCTTCGAACTGACTATCGATAATAAAGACGGGTTGACGCTTTGTTACAAGAGAATAAAGAAATAGAATTAGTCGACAAACGGCAGAAATAAAATCTATTAAAGGGGGTTGCGGGAGAAAAACAAACGCTATCTCACTCTAAAAACTAATTAATTTTATAAATTATTCATAAGAGAATGAAGGAATTATCGTCGTCGTTTCGCGTTATTTTACGTTGAATTCATGACAAAATGAAGAAAGTCACGTTATTTTTTTGCATTGCCACGACAAGAAAGCTTTTATACTCCCCAGTCCAACATTATACTGGGGATTCTATGGTGTGTGAATTTCTCCCAACTGATTATAAAAAAATGCTAATCGCGGTCGCTACAATAGATGAGTTAATGAAAGCGGGCTATTCTAAAGCGGGCGCATACAAAGCGAAAGAAAGAGGCGTGATTTCTGATGAGAAATGCGAAAAACTGGTAGAGATACTAGGAGATAGAGCGCGCTCAATTGTTGTTGACGCGCTTAAACTATTCGCTATCCAGGTCGGATGTTATGTTTCGTGTTGAAACTCTTATTTTATCAAAAATAGGTGAATTGATATGGAACGAGACGAAGAGGAATTAATTAAAATAATTAGGGCGTGGTACCCGCTTTTCGAAATAGATAAAGAAGCGTCTATCATGATTCCAGACGAGTTAGTTTTCGACGTCAAAGAGTTAGCGCACAAATACGGCGTTAAAATACAAATATTAAAGATGCGAAGAAGTAAATACACGTTCGTCGCCTGGGTTCCGCCAAAGAAAGAAGATGAAGAAGAAGATGATGATGAAGAGATCGAAGTAGAAGTAATAGAAAAACAAGATCGTGACACTATTAAAGAGATGATATACGATTTTATAAAACAGAAGAAAGAATGTAGAGTAAATGATATCAAAAACTTTTTCTCGACAAAGGGAATAGAGGTAAGCGGAGATAAAATACGCGAAATTTTGCGCGAACTGCATGGCGAGAAGAAAATACTATATAGAGACACGATAAAATTAATCGAAACGAGACGAGACGAGACGTAATTTTTTATTTTTTAATCTAACACACGTTATCTTAATTATGAAACGCGAAGGAGACGTCGTAATTGTAGACGCACCGAATGGAACGAAAGTAAAACTAAAATTAGAGGGGCGCACGCTTAGAATAAAAGAATACGTCAACGGTAACGAAAGAGCCAAGTATGAAGTAAGATTAAACGACGATGAATACGAACGTGTTAAAAACATTTTGAAAAACGCGAAGACTGATGAGGAAGTTTTACAAATTTTCGCGGGCGTAATGAGATGATATTTTTTAATCGAAAGCGTGATAATATCGACGTTGTGGAAAACGATGAGAATATAATAAAATTAGAGACTACAAACGGGGTCATAAAAGCGAAGAAAATTCTTAGCGTCAACGGCAAACACGTAATCTATCAGGATCAGTACGGCAATGTAAAAGAAGCGCTTTTAAAGTGAAACGATTAGAATGGGGATTCTAACGAAATTCAGACCGACGTTTTTAACCACTCTGCATATTTTTTGTAATGCTCTTTCGCTATGCCGAAAAGCGAAACGTAGTGTTGCGTTAATACGCGGGTCGGCTTTCTACCCTGGATAAAATCGATAACGTCCAACGGTACGCCTAACTCCGCTATCTTCATTGCGACGAATTTGCGGAAGTATTTTATCGCTATCGCGTCTCGACGCCTTTCGAAATCAGCTATAGCGTGTCTCGTTATATCGATTTTCTTCAAAGGCGTTAAGTGAAAGATATAGAAAACGCCCTTATATCCGCGTTGCCATGCCAACGGATAATAACATAGCGTTGGGGTGTGGGGTATCCCCACTTCACATACGTCCTTTTCCGGTTCTTTCAAAACGCGTAGTATTTCGCTCAGTCTCGACCCCGACTCCAACGCTAAGCGGTAAACGAGATAGACGTTTTCGCTATACTCCTTCGCCTTATTGAGCGTCCGCTTAATTTCCTCAATTGTCGGGATATAAATATCGGCATTAGTCCTCTTCACCTTAACGACCTTTAGTATCTTCTCGGCGAAATCGTCACTTATTACTCCGCGTGAAGCTAAGAATTTCGCAAATAATCTATACGCTTTCTGAGCGTCTCTAGTTTCGCGAAACGGCTTAGATATTGCAGAAACGTAATCTTTCGCAGTTTTTTCGCTTATTTTCCTTTCGTTTATGAGATAGTCGTAGAACGCCTTCGTATTGCCGTTAGTCGCATATTGGCGTAAATTGGCAACTAACGCAATTTTACGACGTTCTACGCCCTCTTTTCCGCCTTCGGAGCCGGTGGTCCCGGGTTCAAATCCCGGCGGGTCCGTACACTTAAAGTGTGAAATGGTTCACGTCCGTTGCTTCAAAGCTAATGAAGAATTTTAGTTTTATTTATAGTGATAAGACTTACAACATTGGTTTAACTGGGGAGTTAATTACGGGCTATAAGCTTTTGCAAACTCCAGCTATAGTCTAAAAAAGTAAAATATTTCAGCAATTAACCAACTAGAGATAATTATTTACTAATTCTTGAAATATAGTGATATTTAGATATTATTTCTGAGAATTAGTATTCATTCAATATATTCTAAAACATTTAATCTTATAGATGAAATTTAATTGAGTTTAAAAACAGTGCGGGGGACGGGATTTGAACCCGTGCAGGCCTTCGCCAGCAGGGCCTAAGCCTGCCCCCTTTGACCTAGCTCGGGCACCCCCGCGCATTATAAAATAAAAATTGAGATTTAAAAAAGCTAGTCCTTTACTGTCTCTAAAATGGAAACAACGTTCCAGATGGAAATTCTAGCATGAGTAGGCATATTAGGATCTTGACTTATATCTTCCAAAATTCCAATCGCGTTTGCAGCCCTTACTGCAGGACTTAAACCAAGGTCTTGAAGATTTCTTATTGCATCAGTTGCTGCTCTTCTAATGTTTCTGGGAACGCTCGTATCATTAACTATCTTCTGTAATAAAATTACTGCTTGTTTTATCTTAGCTTCATTGTCATAAGGCATTGACATGTCAAAACACCTCTATTACTTTTTAATATTAGGGAGTTTAAGAATTATTTATGACTAACGAAAGTGAGGTAGGTGTTAAGAAGGCTGCTGAACTTTTACGTCAAGGCGCTACAATGTTAGAAGAGGCTTGTCCTATATGCAAAATGCCGCTATTTAAATTGAAAAATGGTGATGTTGTATGTCCAGTTCACGGGAAAGTTTATATAGTGAAGAGTGATGATGAGGAGAAGATCGTAAAGAGAAATTTGCAGTTAGATGAAATAGAAAGTATATTGATTGATGGTCTATATTTAAGCGCAAAAAAGATGAAGGAGGATCCATTAGATTCTGAAAGGATAATTCAGATCATAAGGTATTTAGATGCATTAGAACGATTAAGGAAGATTAAAATAAATTCTTCTGAATAATTTTTATTGCTTGTTCTAATACTTCATTCTTATCCTTGCTTGCATCTACTACGTAGAAATTATATTCTTTTGCAAGTTTTAGGTATTTTTCCCTAACTTTTGCAAGGCTTTTAATCTTTTCTTCGAAGTTGAATTTATCATTTTTTATTCTACTGATAGCAACCTCAATTGGTAAGTCTAATAATATTACCATATCTGGTTTAGGGAAATAGGAATTCACCATTTTTATCCATTGCTCATCTACTCCTAGAGCCCCTTGATAGGCTATGCTGGAGAAATAATATCTATCAAGTATTATTAGATCAGCATCCTTTATTTTAGATAGCCAATTAACGTGTATTTCTCGGTCTGCTGCAAAGAGCAATACTAATAGGATTGGATCATTCCAGCCAATTTTTTCTATTAACTTTATTATATCTTCAGAAAATGGCTCTCTCGTAACAATCACGTTCAGTTTCATTTTAGATTCTAGATGCTCCTTTAATAGATTCGCAAGTGTTGTTTTGCCTGACCCATCTATTCCTTCAATTGCAATTAGCTTTTGCATTTTCTAAATCTAATTCTTCTTTCCTCAAATTTATCATTTAAGCTAATATACCCTAAAACTAACCCTGTAAACTTGTTTACTCTACTTAGTATTGTTATTTCGTTTTCTTTTAGGTCATCTAATAGGGCGGCTCCTATGACTTTCTTATTTTCTATTATGCCTAGTAATGCTCCTTTTAGTAAATTAAGTGGTATATAATAGTCTGTACATGGTTCTTCGTCTGATAATTGTATATACTCTCCCCATGCACAGTATAGAATGTTTGATATTTGTTTTCCTAATAAATTTTCAGATAGGGTTTTTATGTTTTTTGCTTCCTTAAAATATCTCTCATATTTTGCTATTCTATTTGCTTTTCTTTCAGATCTAGACTTATGCAGATTTACACTTTTTAAAAGAATTGCTTTGTTTCTATAATTTTCAGGTAATGAATCTTTTATTTTCTGATCAAATACTATTATATAATCAGGATCAATTGTGTATATTAATTCGAATTTGTGTAACATTGAATTTAGTCCAACAGTCCACCCATCAGTATCTATTACTGTTAGTCTTTCCTTTGGTGTTGTTCCATAGAGTCTCAATATTTTTTGAACATGTAGTCTAGGATTCGTTGAAGGTGTTATATCTCCAAAGAATTCTAGAGTATCATATCCAAGCTCCTCTAGATTAAGGGTTTTTCTCATCGGTTTTAATTCTGCTATGAAGGTTGGTAGAAATAAAGTGGATTGCCCAACATCTGCATCTATAATCTTCAAGTAAGAAGTGGCAAGATTGGTGAATAGATTGGTCAAGTAAGTCTTTCCGGAATCTACATTTCCTAGAAGCAATACTACTCCTACTGTGTTTATAATCTCTTCAACTATTTCATCCCATCTTAAATTTAAATTGTCTAACAGCTTTTTACAATCCGTCTCTAACCTTGTATTTTCATCATAAACAAGAGTATACGTCTTATCTGATGGTATTGTTAACAAATCGTTTTTCTGTATCTCTATTCCGAGTATTCTAGCCTCTCCCTCTAAAACTTTTATTGTACAAGGCCCTTGTATTATCTGTTCTTTTTTCATGAAGATGCCCTCAAGGCTATACTATACGCTGCTCTTATGTCTTTATCCTTTATCTGATTAAAGGGTGATTTCGCATTTGTGTACTTCTCGTCTATACTCTTTACATTTTCATAGATCATTGAGAGAACACTATATATTTCTTTTCCATATTTATTTCCAATACCTACTCCTATTATTTTTCTTTTTGCTGGGTATGTAATTAGGATTTCACTAATTGCGTTAATTAAAGGTTGAAGTCCATAAGATCTTCTATATTCTATCAATTCTCCATCTATTAGTGCAACAACAGTTAGATAGGGTGAATTGGTATCTATGCCTATTAGTAGTTCGTTGAATTCTTGTTTTCCCCTTGAGATAGCTATTATACGGCCCACATATCTAAGAATATCACTTCTTTCCTTTACTGAATCTATTACTATTTTCACTTCTCCATTCTCAGAAATCTGTATATTTCTTCTCTTTAGTTCATCTAATATGTTCTTATATACTTTAGGAGAATCAGCGATAATTGCTACATTTTTTATTTTCACATGTAAGATGTTTATTTAGTGAGTTATAAGCTTTGAATTTGTCAACATTTGTATTTGAAAGGGGAAATTTGGTGTCAATATACGGCGAGTCTGGGGTAGGAAAGACTAGTCTTTCGTTAGAATTGGCCTTGGAAATAAGGACTTCCGTTTTCATCTCGACTGAAGGTTCTCTTTTCGAGGCTAGGTTAGAAAAGATTAAGGTTGGTCAAGGAGTTTATTTCGCTTCTGTTAAAAGCAATATTGAACTATTTAATGGAATAATCAATTCTTTGGAATATAAGCCCAGTCTTATAGTAGTTGACACAATTAATACGTTTTATAGATATGAACGGAATGTACATAGTTTCTTAAAGCTATTAATTATTTTGAGGTCGATCGCCCAGTCTAACGTAAAAATTCTATTAGTTTGGGAAGTATCAGCCAATAATAAGGTGGCTGGGGAAAAATTTATGCGAAAGTTCTCCGATGATGTTTTGAGGATTACTAAATCTTATATTATAGGTAACCTTAGGAGATGTAAATTTAAGATAACTGAAAGGGGTGTAATTGGTTGTCTATAGCATACGATCTTTTATTATCAATTCTCATATATCTACCTGCATTTATCGCTAATGGAAGTGGTCCATTCATTAAAAGGGGGACTCCAATAGATTTTGGTAAGAATTTCGTAGATGGGAGGAGACTATTTGGAGATGGGAAGACCTTTGAGGGTCTAATTGTTGCATTAACTTTCGGTACTACAGTAGGTGTTATTATATCTAAATTTTTTACAGCTGAGTGGACTCTTATATCGTTTTTAGAGTCCTTATTCGCAATGATAGGGGATATGATTGGTGCCTTTATAAAGAGGAGACTTGGTATACCTAGGGGTGGAAGAGTTTTAGGTTTAGATCAATTAGATTTTGTCTTAGGAGCTTCTCTAATACTTGTGTTGATGCGTGTAAATATTACGTGGTATCAGTTTTTGTTCATATGTGGATTAGCTTTCTTTTTGCATCAAGGGACAAACTACGTTGCTTATTTGCTAAAAATTAAAAATGTCCCATGGTGAAGTAATATCATGCCAAAAAAGTATAACAGACTTTACAACGAGGTTATAAATAGCTATGTAATTTTGATTCTAATATTTATTTTAATTATTGGTATATTGGGAGTCATTGCTTTTCCCTATTATATTTCACCGTTAAATAACGGACAAGCATTAAATAGTGCTGGTTACCTTGCGCTAGGAGTTATTATAATAATATTTTTGCTCCTGGGAGTTTATTTCATGGAGAGAAATGAGCATAGTTTAGGTGCAATGTCAATTCTAATTTCGCTTATAATTTTGGTTTTAGCCATATGGTCTATATACGGAATTAATGCAGTAAAATCTATATTTGGGATATGAGATGATAACCCATGGAAATGTTAAAGATAAAGCTTTCAAGTGGTAGAGAAGTAGAGATAAACGATGATGTAATAGCGGTTCTTAACGAATACGTAAGAACACAGATGACACTGGAAGAGCTATCAAAAAGGTTAGGTCTCTCCGGTTGGGAAGAAGCTTACGAATTAATAAAGCAAGTACCAGCATGGGTAATGTGGTCTCCTCTGCCAATATATAAGAAATTAGCTTAGACTTTTTTGTAACATTCTGGTTTTGCTTCGTATATTATACCACTTTTTCTCATATCTGTAAGTAATTTTTCTATGTTACTTTTTTCGATACCAACTTGTTGTGCTTCTTTTAGTATATCCTTAACCTTTGCACACTCTGAACTTACTGCTAAGCTATCTATTATTTCTAGTATTTTCATCATTTTCTCTCTAGCACTTTTAGGTTTTCCAGTCATTATCGTATCTATATCTATTTTTCCACTTTCCATGTCAACTCCTACGCTTTCTAGGAATAGTCTCATTATATTTATGGCTCTTTCTGCATCCTCTCTGGTGACTTCTGTTTTGAGAGCCATTTTAGCATAAGCTTCTGAAATTCTTATTAAAGCCTCTAATTGTCTTGGAGTTATCAATATTGGGCTATCGGGAGTTTCCGAACTTTTCTTCCTCATCTCCACGAAGAAGTCTGTAATTAGATTCTTAGCTTCACTCGTAATTTTTGGTATAATATATTTCCTTGCATACGCTATATATTTTCTTAATGTATCTATATCTATAATATTTTTTGTAGATTTTCCTGAATGTACATCTAATATATAGTTTGCAAGCTCTCTATCTTGTTCACCTGGTTGATCCTTTAATATGAATATTAGGTCAAATCTTGATAAGACTGTGGGAGGTAAGTTAATATTATCAGATACTGGCCTTTCGGTTATATATCTACCAAATTTTGGATTTCCCGCAGCAATAACTGCAGCTCTAGCGTTTAATTTAGCTACTATTCCAGCTTTCGCTATGGAAACTGTTTGCTGTTCCATTGCTTCATGAATGGCTACTCTATCTTCGTCTCTCATCTTATCTATTTCATCTATTACAGCTATTCCACCATCAGCTAACACTAACGCACCAGCTTCTAAGTAATATTCTCCAGTTCCCTTTTCTCTCACTACTGCAGCTGTTAAGCCTGCAGCTGTGGATCCTTTACCAGTTGTGTAAACTGCCCTTGGAGCTACTCTCGAGATAAACTGTAGCATTTGTGATTTGGCGGTACCGGGATCACCTATTATTAAAATGTGAATATCTCCTCTTATTCTTGTATCTTCTAGAACCTTAGGAACTCCTCCAAATAATGCTAATGCTAGAGCTTCCTTTAATTCCCAATGACCATAAATAGATGGCGCTATCGATGCTATAATTCTATCACGTATCCAAGGATCCTTAGCTAAGTCCTTGATCTTTTTCTCATCTTCTTCAGAGATTGTTACTTCATCTAGTACTTTTTGTGAAACTTCTATGCTACTAACTTTCATATAAATGTCGAATACCGCTCTACTTCCTCTTTTAATTGGAGAGTCTTGTTTTATCTCTAAAATTCCAGTTACTTTTACTCTATCCCCTGGCCTTGCAGAATCAACTAAATCGTCTTCAAGGATTATTTCTAACTGCCTAGGTAACTGCCCGGAAGGTACTTCTTCTGGTCTCTCCTGGATTACCGCTTTTTGCCAATCAATTAACTTTGTTTTCTCTGGGATTAGCCTGAATTGTCCCGGCTTACCACATTTTGGACATATGGTTGGCATCTCTAATATTTCTGGCATCTCTTCATCCTCTGGCCACTCAAACTCTTGCATGCAGTCTGGGTGAATGTGCTTATAGGTTGCCTTGTAAATTCTTTCTTTTACCGGAGTAACTTTAACTAGTATTCCATCAATGGCTATTAGTTTATCTATATCAGTACTTCTTATTTTTCTAAGTTCTATAACTCTAGGTATTCCTACAATTCTAACGTGAACCTTTTCTATATCTCGCTGATATGTAGGATCCAATTGTAGGATATGATCATATAATGCACCTTCTAGAATCGGTAGAACGATTTTGGTGTTATTTATTATCTCATAAGCTAGATTTTCGTTGAATGAGAGTATATCGGAAAATTCTACTATAAGACTTTTTTTCCTATACGCTATTAGTTCATTTATTCTCTCAATATATTTGTTCTGATTGTTGGTATTCTTGAAAGTTGTTAGAAATTCTATAAAGAGGTCTCTATAGTCAATCTGTTTGCTAGGAATTTCCAATTATATCACCATACAATTCCTTAATAAGTTGTTTTATTGTTTTATAGATTAAAAGCTCTTCTTCTGTCATCCCGTTAATTAAGTTCTGATCATCGATGTTGAGAAATGCGAGCTGAATCAGTTTTCTTAGTCTTATTTTAATGATCTCATTCAGTATGCTTATTGATTTTCTAAGTTTTTCTAAACTCTCAACGTTCTTGTCTCTCTTTAAGGTTTCGAGATAAAGTTGTACTCTGCTTGAGAAATCCTTACCTAAGGGAACTAAAGATGCTGGTGTGTTCGCATTTTGTCTTTCTTGGAAAAGAATTCTTCCCAGATCTTCGATCGAAATTCTATCTTCTATTTTTGCTACGTTTTTTTCTTCTAAGATAATAGCTAACCATTGTGGTAACTGATTTTCGCTTCCTTTTATTAACTCAACGTTACCCGCTGTTATCGAGCTCCCATTCCAGTCCTCTATTATCATAACTCGGCGAATGTAAGTATTGGACAATCTTTTAATAGCTCTAAGTTTTACTTCAATCACAATCTATTTTTTCTTAATACAAAACCTTATATCTAATGTGGCAGAACCCAAGGGCTCTTGTAACTACAAAACCTGGTAAAGGTCAGAAATGTATAAATGAAATTTTGAATAGGATACTTATAAAAGATATTGATGCGAGGGTTGTAGAGTATGTGCAAAACGTAATTCTCATTTACTCAAATTTAGACCCATTAGTAATTTATGGTCTACTTTTCGCTTCCCCTCCATCCTGTGCTGAAAAGGTATATCCATTTCAATCGATTATAAATGCCACTAACGAAAAGGAGATTGTTGTTAATGTAATGAATTTTATGAAAAATAGAGTAAAAGATATCAAAACTTTTTATGTTCGTTGTTATAGTAGGGGAATTAGTGTAGATTGTAGAGAAATTGAAATGGGAGTAGGGATAGGGCTAAAGGGTTTAATTAATGTTGATTTTAAAGATCCGGAGGTTATACTCCACGTTAATGTATTAAAGGAATTCGCTGGGATATCGCTTTTGAGAAAGAATCAAGAAAAGTTTCGGACTACTCTCTTAGATAAAATATAAGGTAATACCGCTTAATTTAGATTGGGGTAAAAGTTTTGGTTTCAGCTAAGGATATACTTTCAGATAGTTTGAGATCATCAGTGTTAATAATCAAGCATAAGGATAAGCTTTCGCCAGATTACGTGCCGGAAAATTTACCACATAGAGAAGAAAAGATTAAGGAATTAGGTTTCGTATTTAGAGATTTACTAGCTGGAGATGCTAAAGATTCAGAAAGAGTTGTAATAGTAGGTAGGACAGGTACTGGGAAAACAGCAACTGTTAGATTGTTTGGTAAAAATTTTGAAGATATTGCGGAGAGAGAGTACGGAGTTAAAGTAAAGTATGTTCATGTAAATTGTTATAGGCATAGAACATTGTACTTGATAAGTCAAGAAATAGCTAACGCGTTAAAACTACCAATACCCTCGAGGGGATTATCAGCACAAGAAGTATTTAAGATGATCCATGAATATTTAGATAGGAGAAATATACATCTAATAGTTGCATTAGATGAGTTTGGACATTTCCTGAATACTGCAAATACTGAGGAAATATACTTCTTAGTAAGATTGTATGACGAAATATCAGCAATAATAAAGAGAATTAGCTATATATTTATAGTTAATGAAAGCCATTCTATTTATAAATTAGATAGAAGTATAAGGGATCATATAGCAAGAAGATTAATTGAATTTCCACCTTACAGGTCTATGGAACTTTACGATATTTTGAAGTATAGGGTAGATGAAGCTTTTAATGATAATGCTGTAGATGATGAGGTATTACAATTCATATCCAATACTTATGGCTATGATAAAGGGGGTAATGGTAATGCAAGAATTGCAATAGAGACTCTAAGTTTAGCTGGAGAAATAGCAGAGAAGGAGGGATCACCAGTTGTATTGTTAGATCATGCTAAGAAGGCTAATTCTACAATAAATCCAGAGATTCAAGAGATTGTGGATAGTTTATCGTATCTTGATTTGCATCAACTTATACTCTTGAAAGCGCTGATACGAGTTTTAAATAAGAGTAAAGCTGATGAGGTTACAATGGGAACCTTAGAAGAGGAATATATATCATTAGCCAGAGAGTTTAATGAGGAACCTAGAAGACATACACAAGTTTATGAGTATCTGAGGAAACTTAAGGTAATAGGGATAATTAATACTAGGCAGAGTGGGAAGGGAATGAGAGGAAGAACGACTCTAGTTTCCCTTTCTCTACCATTAGATAAAAGATTAGATGATTATATTATGCAACAAATAGTGGTGAGGTTAAAATCGAAGGCTTAATCTATAATTCATCTAAAATGAAGATATTATCTATATTGATAAAGCATGGTGATATGAATATCACTAAATTATATAGATTGTCTAAGATCCATTACGATAAATTAAGAAGGGAACTGGAAGATTTGCAGAAGATGAGTCTAGTTGAAGTAATAGGTAGTGATAAAAAAATAGTTAGATTAAACTACTCTAACCCTAAAGTAGTAATCTTAATTAACCTATTGGAAGAGTTGGATAAAAATGAGTTCCGAAGCTAAAATGGTAGATATATCTCCAAAGGAAACTATATTAAGAGTAGCAGAAGCTGAGGGATTCATTAAACTAAAAAACGATACTATAAGGAGAATTATGGAAAATGAAGTAGAGAAGGGGAACGTGATTGCTGTTGCAAAAACCGCAGGGATAATGGCTGCAAAGAAAACGTCTGAGCTTTTACCTCTATGCCATTTAATACCATTAGAAAATGTTGACATTGATATAAAAATTGAGAATAACGGTATAAGAGTTAGATCTAAGGTTAAGGCTCATTATAAAACTGGAGTAGAGATGGAAGCATTAGTTGCTACATCTATCTCCTTATTAACTATTTGGGACATGGTTAAAAAATATGAAAAAGACGAGAACGGAAAATACCCATATACTATAATTAAGGATATAAAAGTTATAGATAAGATAAAAGAGAAAGACTAAGATTTAGACGCAGAATTAAGATACTCTTTTTCTTTAGTATTTAAACTTAACCGTTTATCATATTTCTTATAGAATATTAGGAAGAATGGATAAGTATCATTTAATGTCTTGTTAAAAGATGAATGTATTGCGAGTTTCTTAATGATCTCGTCCCTCGTGTCTCTTATATCTTTACTCTTAGATAGTAGTTGTATATATGACGGAAACTGGTACTTTTTCCATTTTGGTTTCCAATTAGGTTTTTTCTTTTCAATTTCTGCAGCGGCTACTCCAGAGCTCATTAGATCATACGCGTAAGATAATAGGTCCCAATCACCACCTTTTGCTCTCTTTAAAAATATTGAAGCTCTAGAGAGAGCGTCAAAAGCTCTCCAAACATCTTCAATATTATCGTATTGTATAGGTATATTTTCTGATATCCATCTGATTAGCATATCATAATCTATTTGAGCACTTGTAGCGGCATTTTTAGCTTGCCATGCATATCTTGCCCAGAAGATATCTCTTAGTGTTTCAAACGGATCTAATTCACGTTCTTTTCTTCTAGCCATAGCTTCGACTAAATCAAGAGTAACCTTACCATAACCTTCTCCAATTCCTTGTAACATATTAATTGCATATCTAGTATCTCCTTCACTAGTATCAATTATATAGTTTAAGGCCTCATCGTCACAAATAATCTTTTCTGCTTGGCAAATCTTTTTTAAAAGCCTTCTTAAAGGATACTTTCCTAACTTATTTAATCCGACCATTTTTGTTTTGTTTCTTAACTCTCTTAATGCTGGATTCCAAGGATCATTAGCGGTCATTATTATAGGGTATTTTGTTTTTTCAATAAGTTCTAAAATACCTTGAATAGCTCCAGTATCTTCACGGACATTTATCCCATCAACTTCATCTAGGAGTATTAATTTTCCCCTCGTTCCGAATATACTGCCATAAACAGACGCCTTTTCCGCTACACCCTTTATATCTTGCAATTTTCTCGAATCACTAGCATTCATTTCTAAGAGTTCGAGATTATAATCGTGAGCTACTGCCTCAGCTAAGGTAGTTTTTCCAACACCTGGAGGGCCGTGTAATAATACTGCCTTAGCGTTTGGTTTTCCATTAAGCCACGACTCTATCCACTCTTGTAGTTCCTTTTTAGCACCATCTTGATTTTCCACATCTTTTAGAGAACGTGGTCTGTATTTTAAAAACCATTGTATCATTTATTCTCACTGCCTATATATTTATTCCCATAAATGGCCATTTTAGCTAATAATGCAGATAACTGTATTTCATCATCAGCACCCTCTATTATTCTAAACTCCGTCTCTCCTATATAATCTAGTAATAGAACTCTTAATTCCTCACTTATTTGAAGCTCTGAGGAAGTTATCTCTCTATGTATTTGCTTTATTATATCCTCTCCAGATAATCCATATGTAACAAGCAGAGTTCTTAGCTTCTCCCTTGCTTGTGTGAATTTTCCTTGCAACGCTAGGCTGATCATCTCTCTAACTTCCTTAGGTTGTGCCAACCCTAAAACCTTAAATACAGCCTCTACACTAATCTTGCCATAAGCTGAGGCAGCTTGTAAAATATTTATACTCTTTCTCATATCTCCCATGGTTATATCGTAGATAGTTTCCAAAGCTTTCTGATCGTACTCAGCTTTTTCATTTTTAGCTATATATACCAATCTATTAACAACATCTTCCTTTTTTAGCGGGTAAAATCTAAATAATGCGGTTCTAGATTGTATTGGCTCAATGATTTTGCTTAAGTAGTTACAAGCTAGTATAAATCTCGTGTTTTCTGTATATAGTTCCATAGTTCTCCTTAAAGCTTGTTGGGCATCAGCAGTCATGTTATCTGCCTCATCTAGAAGAACTACCTTAAAAGGAACATTACTTGGAATTACTGTACGTGCAAACTCCTTTACCTTATTTCTAATTACATCTATTCCCCTTTCATCGCTAGCGTTTAGTTCAAGGAAGTATTCTACATAATTGTCTCCATATAGATCATGGACAAGAGCTAAAGCAGCGGTAGTCTTCCCGGTACCTGATGGCCCTGCAAAAAGTAAATGAGGCATATTCTTTTCCTTGACGAACTTTTTTAACCTATCTATGATCTCTCTTTGATTTACTATATCATCCAAAGTTCTAGGTCTATACTTTTCGGCCCAAAGTATTTCTTCTACCTTCGCGCTCATTATCTCACCTCATGAATGAAATTACTTTCTCTTATATTTACCCATTACGAATCCTTTATCTAACTCATGTCCCTTTATTAACAATTTCAATTTGTCAGCATCAACGTTCTTAATTTCGTTTAGTAATGTATCTACTGCATAAACATAAAAATAGTATCTATGAGGTGGGTGTGTTTTAGGGGGACATGGGCCGTTGTAGCCAACATTCCCAAAATCGTTTACACCTTGTATGCCATATTGTGATTTATACACTTTTGGCACTCCTTCCGGTAATCTATTGGTAGTTATGTTATATATTACCCAGTGTATAAAAGTTCCTCCAGGCGCATCTGGATCTTCTACAATAACTGCATAACTTTTAGCATTAATAACAAGATCCCACTCTAACTCTGGAGACAGATCTTGTCCATTACAAGTATATTTAATGGGTATAAAATCCTCGTTCTTAAAGGCTGAAGATACTACCCTCATCAAATATATACTTTCATCATTCAAAATTAAAAACGCTTTATACCAACTGGAAGCTTCGCCTTCTTAAGGCAAGGAGGAAATCAGACCTTCTTATTTAAGTAGAACTCTAATTCCTCATGCCCTTTACTGTGAATTTTTGCTACTATAACGCCAGTACCTGTAAAGGAATCTCGCTTTATTGCTGAGAACACAGCCCTCTTAGCTAGGTCAGCTGCCTCATCTAAAGTCATTTTGGGATTATACTCATCTTCTAGCACTCCCATAGCTACTGGTGAACCAGAACCAGTTGCAACATAATTTTCTTCAGTTATGTCGCCCAAATAATCTAAATTGAACAATCTTGGCTGGTCATCGTAACCACCTATTAGGATTTGAACGATATAAGGAAAATACTTTGTTGCAGATAATACGTTCGCTAATCTAGTTGCAATTCCCTTTATGGAAATTGGTCCATATTTAGTAATATTATTATAATGATATATATTTTTCAGTACATCATATATAAACTGTAAATCGGCTACACTACCTGCGGTAGTTATTCCTATTTTATCTGTAATATATAGTACTTTTCTAACCATTTTATTCGCTACAAAAAATCCTGCACTAGCTCTCCTATCTGCTGCAAGAACTACTCCATCATTTACCTTAATTCCTACAGTTGTGGTTCCCTTAAGTATCTTATTTTCTAATTGCAACTTATTCCCCATAATTACCATTAAAAGCAAGAATAAAAAGGTGACAGTCAATATAGGATACAATATCAGTAGACCATTAATGTTTTCCTACAACGTTTAAAATATATTCAGTTACCTCAAGTAAATCCCCATCTTTATACAACTCTCCGCTTATCATTAAACCAACTGGCAACTCATTAAGGGTAGAAAATGGTATGCTTATTGATGGTGCCCCAACTACATTAAACAGTTCAGTATTAGCTATTAGATATTCTCTAAATTGAAGAGGATTAGAGAGTACGTCAGAAATTTTAGGTGCAACAATTTTTGTTGTTGGAGACAAAATAAAATCAATATTTTTAAATACTTTTATATACTCTTCTATTAATACCCTTCTATATCTAATTGCATCTATATAGTCTGTAGCAGAGATCTTCATACCATCAAGGAGTAACGTATAAGTATCTTTAAAGTATTTATTACTATTTTCAGTTATCCAATCTTTATGATAGGAAGAAGCTTCAGCCAATGATATAGTTCTTCTAGTTTTAGACCCATATTGCCTTAGTAAAGGAAGATCGACCTCGACTATATCAAAATATGAAGATAATTTTGCATATATTTCTTTCAACAATATTCTTGAAACTTCCATTTCATCAAATAAAAATAAACCTAGACGCGGTCTTGTTCTTAGTTTAGCTATTTCAACCTTCTTTTTTTCATTTGGTAAAATAGCATCAAAAACTCTTCGTAACAGTCCAATGTTATCTTTCACAATTATCCCCACAGTATCCAATGACCAGCTAAAGGGTATTACACCATCAGTAGGTATCAACCCAGTAGTTGGTTTAAATCCTATTACTCCACATAAAGACGAAGGAATCCTTACAGATCCTCCAGTGTCAGTACCAATTCCCACATCTATCATGTCTAATTTCACTGCAACAGCAGAGCCACCACTAGAACCACCACTTATTCTTTCTGGATTAACTGGATTTCTTGCAGGTCCTCCTATACTTGATGTATTAGTTGCACCTAACGCAAATTCATGGGTATTGGTTTTTCCTATTATCTTTCCTCCTTCTCTAAGTATTGCATCAACAACGTACGCATTTTTTTGTGGAACATAGTTTTCTAAAATTCTCGAACCAGCAGTAGTCCTTATGCCTTTAGTTAAAATAACATCCTTTATTCCAAATGTAACATCCTTTAACTTACCTTTATCGTTTTCTTCGATATTATGGAGAGTGATAAATGCGTTATATTTTGAATTTAATTCTTCTAATTTCATCTTCCATCACGCAGAATAATGGTTCAGGTAACTTTTTAAGGATTGGATCTTTATCGTTTTCCATCATCGTTATAATACTTATTAATTTGGTAATAAAAGCTTACAAATAATCTCTCATGGGAACGCTATACATATTATTTTTAAAATATATCAAGTCTACTATGATAGATAATATTTTTTATACAGTTTAAACACAATCTAACCGATGAAAGCCGTAGTAGTTCAGGGTAAGCAAAAAGGATATAGGATAGAAGAAGTTCCAGATCCAATCCCAGGAAAAGATGAAGTTGTAATTAGGGTAAATAGAGCAGCATTATGTTATAGAGATCTATTGCAACTGCAAGGTTTTTATCCAAGAATGAAATATCCAGTAATTTTAGGACACGAAGTAGTTGGTACAATAGAACAGGTTGGAGAGAACGTTAAAGGCTTTAAAGAAGGTGATAAGGTAATTTCGCTTCTTTATGCACCTGATGGAACTTGTCATTATTGTCAAATGGGCGAGGAAGCATATTGCCACTCCAGGTTAGGTTATTCAGAGGAATTAGACGGCTTCTTTGCTGAAAAAGCAAAGATAAAAGTTACAAGTCTCGTAAAAGTTGGCACTAACGTCCCAGATGAGGGAGCGGTTTTAGTACCTTGTGTAACTGGAATGGTTTATAGAAGTTTGAGAAGGGCAAAGTTGCAAAAGGGGGAAACAGTTCTAGTTACAGGGGCTAGTGGTGGTGTTGGTATTCATGCCATACAAATTGCTAAAGCACTTGGTGCAAAAGTGATAGGAGTAACTACATCAGAGGAAAAAGCGGCTTTCATAAGGAAATTCGCTGACCATATAATAGTAGGTAGTAAATTCTCAGAAGAAGCAAAGAAGATAGGCGATGTAAATGTAGTTATTGACACAGTAGGTACACCAACAATAGATGAAAGTCTGAAAAGTTTGTGGATGGGGGGTAGGCTGATACAAATAGGTAACGTCGATCCAACTCAGATATATCAATTAAGATTAGGATACGTCATATTGAAAGATATAGAAGTAATAGGTCATGCGTCCGCAACCAAGAGGGATGCAGAAGAAACTCTCAAGTTAACTGGAGAAGGAAAGATAAATCCCGTAGTCGCTGCAACAGTAGGGCTAGATGAGATAGATAAGGGATATGAAATACTAAAGGATAAGCATAAGATTGGGAAGGTACTAGTAAAGCCTTAAATTTTTAAACATTTTTAAGTTATTGTGAAGCTTAAAATTTCATGGATAGAGCTTAGTCAAGATTTATTACCACATTCAGATTTAGATTCCGCAGAAGATCTAAAATTGGTAAGTAACGAGATTCTTGAGGCCTTCGAAATAGGAGGGTACTCAGAGGAATTAGAATTGGATGATAAAATATTGGCAGTAACTTCTGTTTTCTCATCAAAGCTACTACAAGATATTTCAAAATTGATAAAAATTTATGAAATGGGAAGATGGGGCAAGCTATTATCTGGTGACGTAGTTACTGTTGTAGGAGAAACTATAACATATGCTCTTCTAAATCAATTATTTGGCATAAGCATTAATGATATATTACCATTTAGAAACGTAAAGTTCCTAGGAACAATATCAGATTTAGCTATTAATATAGAAAAATATGATAAGTTAAGAAAATTTTTAAATGCTAAAAATGGATTACTATTTGTAGAAGCTAAAGCAACAATGACCTTTAGAAGATCGCAAATTGTCAATACGATATCAAAAAGTTTAGTTACAATAGAAAATTTAAGGTATCCAGACAATTATGGGTTAATATCTTATGTTGTAAAATACAATAATCAATTGTATGATATGATGATATTAATAAAACCATAAAGTGAGAAAAATGAACTGCATTGAGAGTCTTCATAAAGCTTATATCTTAACGTGGATTGGAGATTATAAAACGTCAAGTGAGTTAGCAAGGGAATGTATCCAACTTCTTTCAGATTCTGTGAAGATAAGAAGAAAAGTAAAGGAGGTATTAAAGAAAGCGGATAGAGAGTATAAGGTATCGAAAAAATTAAGGGAAGAAGGTGTAACTACTACTGATCTAATTCAAGTTGCCCTTTACTATTTAGCAAAGAGATTATCAGTTAAAAAAGATAACGATATAGAAATAATTGAAAAAGGGAATATTAAACTATCTGTAATTGAGAATTCGTTAGTTAAAGAGGTTAGAGGATATTGTGAAGGATGTAAAGGATATAAATATTCTCTGCTAAATAAGGCAAAAGGATATTTAATTCTTTATGATGAAATAATATATGCTGAATTCTTTGAGGGAAATAAGTACGATGTCATTGACGAGATACTAAAAAACACTAAACTTTAAATTACATCCTTTACTTATTTTATAGCGACTACGCCGCGGTGGTTTAGCCCGGTCAAGCGCAGGCGCCGAAAGAATGCGGGCCTCTCGAGCCCGTGACCCGGGTTCAAATCCCGGCCGCGGCACCATTTCTATTAGTTAATTTATTCTTTAAAAATTTTTAATATTATAGTTTTATAGAAAAAGAGTAAATGATAACTATTTATTACTGTTATTATTATCATCGTCTTACACTATAACAATGTTTAACTGTTTGATAATATTTGTTAATTAATTCCTTGGAAAAAGAGATACAGTTAGTGGGCCCGCTGGGATTTGAACCCAGGACCTCTGCCTCGTAAGGGCAGCGTCCTAACCAGGCTAGACGACGGGCCCACTGATTATTTGATTATTACGATTTCACTTTAAAAGTTTTCTTTAGGCTACTCTTAGGCTATCCAATATTGCTGGGGTGTATATAAAAGGCTTATATCCCAATCTATCATCTCTTATATAGTTCGCGAATGCCTTTATTGCTGACGCTTCTCCGTGATTTAATATTATATTTTTAGGCTTTGGTTCAATGGTTCTAAGGAAGTTAAACAATTGCCTTCTATCAGAGTGTCCAGAAAATCCTTCAACTGCCTCTACTTCCATATTAATTTGTATTGACTCCACTCTTCCATCCCTATCTAGAATTTGCACTTCTTTTGCGCCATCTCTCACTTTTCTGCCTAATGTGCCCTCTGCTTGATAGCTTACAAATATTATTGCATTTTTAGGATCTGGCGCCATGGTCTTGAAGAACTCCACAGCTGGGCCTCCGTTTAACATTCCGGAGGTTGCTAAAATTATAGAAGGTTCACCTTTTGCTATATCCTCTTTATATCCTTCAATTCTCTTAAAGTGTTCTGAGGTAAACGGGTTTTCATCCTTGTATAGAATTTCCTCTCTTACTTCCCTTCCTAGCCATTCCGGATATGCATTATGTATAGCTGTAACTTCATCAACTAATCCCGTTACATAAACTGGAACTTCCGGAATAAGCTTCTTTTTCATGAAATCGTTTATTATAAGCATAATTTCTTGTCCTCTTCCCACAGCTAGTACTGGAATTAATACTTTCCCTCCTCTATTAAGCGTTTTATTTATAATCTCTAACAACTCTAATTCCGATTCTTCTCTATTTGGCTGATCTTGTGCTCCATAGGTAGTTTCCATGATTAGCGTATCAACCCTCGGGAATTCCGTATTTGCCTTATCAAGCAATTTGGTTTTCGCGTATTTGAAATCGCCAGTATAGACTATGTTATGTTTTCCATCGCCAATGTGCAAATGAGCCATTGCAGATCCTAATATGTGACCAGCATTATAGAATGTTAACCTTATGTCTGGGGCAATGTCAGTAACCTCTCCATAATCTAACGTTATTGTATGTAATAGCTCTTTTCTTACTTCTTTAGCGGAGTAAGGTATAGGTTTGCCTTCCTTCTCTACAACGTCAAGCGAGTCTAATTGCATTAATGCCATTATATCCCTTGTTGGTACAGTAGTGTATACTGGCCCCTCATATCCATACTTAAAGAGAAATGGCACCATTCCGCAATGATCTAAATGTGCATGTGTGATAACTACAGCATCTAACTCCTCTATTTTTAATTGGTCAATGTCAAGCCTAGGAAACAATTTCTCTCCAAACATATTCGCGCTAGGGTTAAGTCCCACATCTAGCAATACTTTACTTTCTGGAGTTTCTACTAATACTGCAGATCGTCCAACTTCTAGAAAGCCTCCTAATGCCGTAATTCTCACGTACTTATCTTGAAATACTGTCTCCCTATGTATCCTTTCTCCAAAAACCTTTAGTATTTTAGCTCTATATTCAGTCTCATTGTAAATATGTTCTAGAATACTGTCATATGTCCTAGACCTTATTGGCGGTTCTCTAACTATTTCAGCCTTCCAAAATGTCTCCGCAAATATCCTTTGTTGTAATGAGCCACCTTTTCCTATTACTAACCCTGGTTTTTTCGCTTTTATTAATACCTCACCTAAGTCATCGTCAAATTTTATATCCACAATTTCAGCTTCCGTAGGTACAATGTTCTTTATTATTTCAACAGCTTCCTTCTTATCCTTCCTTACTGAAGGATCTGCCTTTATTATTATTCTCTTTTTAATATCCTTGGCAATCTTCTTTATTACTTCCCCCTTTTCTGTTACCATTGTCGGCTTCTTTACATATACCGCTATTGTAGGTCCTTCATATTCAATTCTGGTTATTCCCAAATCTTTTAGTTCAGAGTATATTAACGATATTGTGTTAATCCTATTTAGAGATGCCAATCTATTCACCAACTTTAAGAAATAGCTACAACTGAACTTATCTATGCTAATTTTTAATATTTAAATCTTCTCCTTTTATATGTGAATGTAAAAGAACACGTAATCAGTTTACCTAGAAGGGTTTTCGTAGGACATGACATAATATATGACATTTCTATTTACTTCTCGCAACTAGGCATAACTTCTCCATTTCTAATAGTTACAGGAACAAAATATACTAAGAAAATAGCGGATAGAGTTATAGAAAATCTTCCAAAAAATGCTAAATATGAGGTAATCGAAATAGATACTGCTACTTTAGACGATGTATATAAGGTAGAGGAGGTTGTTAAGAAGGTTAATCCTAATATATTGCTAGGAATAGGTGGAGGGAAAGTTATAGACGTTACGAAATACGCAGCGTTTAGGAATAACCTAGAATTCGTCAGTATACCTACCTCTCCATCACACGATGGAATCACATCGCCATTCGCTTCAATAAAAGGATTACAAAAGCCAGTTTCGGTAAAGGCAAAAGAACCATTAGCAATTATTGCAGACATAGAAATTCTAAGCTTGTCCCCAAGAAGATTAATAAACGCAGGAATAGGGGATACAATAGGGAAAATAATAGCAGTGAGAGATTGGAGGTTAGCGGCTAAGTTAAGAGGAGAATATTATGGCGATTACACGGCATCTTTAGCGTTAATGTCAGCAAAGCATGCATTTCAATGCACTAAGATAATAAATAAGGACATAAAGTACGGTGTAAGAATGCTAATAGAAGCACTAATAAGTAGCGGAGTAGCAATGGGAATGGCTGGAAGCACCAGACCAGCAAGTGGCTCTGAACATCTCTTTGCACATGCGGTTGAGTTATTACACCCAGAGGGGGTATTGCATGGTGAACTTGTTGGTTTAGGAACAATTATTATGGCCTACTTGCATGGCATAAATTGGAAAATAATAAGAGACAGACTTAAAAAAATAGGATTCCCAGTAAAAGCCAAAGACTTAGGTCTTTCTGATGAAGAAGTAATAAAAGCCTTAACCATAGCTCATACTATAAGACCAGAGAGGTACACAATCTTAGGGGATAGGGGTTTAACTTGGAGTTCTGCAGAAAAAATAGCAAGAGTAACAAAAATTATAGATTAAGACGAAGAGAAAGTACTTTTAGTATATTGTTGTAAAATCTCCACAGTATAATCTGCCAAAACATAGCTTACTATTTCATAAGCTAAAGAGTAAACATTAATTTGTAAATCCTCCACCAGATAAAGATCCTTTGGTATAGTAATTCTAACACTCTTCTTCCCATCATCAAGCTCGACGTTAAAACCACTGGCGTACTTTGAGGAAAATCTCCTCTCTATCAAAGCCATAACCTTATCCTTAGCGTTATCGAGAACCTTGACGACCTTAACATTATACATCAAAGTCCTTCCAGCAAGTGGGTGATTTAGATCTAAAACAACCCTACCTCCACTTATACTCCTTATTACTGCAAGACTACCATCACTTAATCTCAATACATTGTTTGGAACTGGCGTTATACCTTGCCTTCTCAATTCTCCTAGAGGTACAATCTTAATTTTACTATTATCTCTTTCACCATATGCCTTCTCAGGTGGGATTTCTATCGTTTTCTCCTCGTTCAAATTAAAATTATATAAAGCCTCTTCCAATCCCTTAATTAGCCTATTTTCACCTAAAATCACAAGTCTAGGACCATAAGTTCTAGTCTCATCATAAATATTAGCCTTCTTTGCCTCCTCTTCATTAGTTGTATCAACAATTTCTCCAGTATCCTTGATTCTTGCAGTATATTCGATATAAATAAAGTCGTTATTCTTAAACATTATCCAGCCCTAAAAATACATTCTGGGTTAGTTTTTAAAACTACTGAAAAACAACAAGCAAGTAGCCTTCTCAATGCGTCAAGACAAAATAAACCAAATTAATAAGCTTTTAGATGAATCGATAAAGAGAACAACCTAAGGTGTGAAGGAACTCTTTTAGAAACTATATACACAAAAAAGTAGCTAAATCATTCGGCACAGTGCTAGTTGATAAAAAACATATAACGTTTCCGACTGACAAGACCGCAATAAAACTTATAATTGATAACTTAAATAAGTCTAATTAGACCCGCCGTAGCTCAGCCCGGTTTAGAGCGCCCGGCTGTAGATAGGGGACAGTAACCGGGTGGTCCGGGGTTCAAGTCCCCGCGGCGGGACTTCTTTACCCAATAATTTTTAAATCCAGCTCAAGATGATTTTGATAGGTGAATTTTTTGGCAGAAACAGCGCATAAGGTATTGGCAGAGTCATTAAATAATCTAGTATTAGTTAAACTAAAGGGAAATAAGGAAGTAAGAGGCACACTGAGGAGCTATGATCAGCATATGAATTTAGTCCTATCAGACTCAGAAGAGATACAAAGTGATGGTAGTGGTAAAAAGTTAGGAACCATAGTAATAAGAGGAGATAACGTAATTCTAATTTCTCCTCTACAAACTTCTTAGTTAGGTGAGCTAAAATGAAAGGCACACCGTCATTTGGAAAGATTAACAAATCTCATACTCACATAAGGTGTAGGAGATGTGGTAGGAACGCTTATAACGTAAGTAAGCACTACTGTGCAGCTTGTGGATTTGGAAAGACGAAGAAGATAAGGAGATACAGTTGGCAAAATAAAAAGGTTAATGGGGTCAGAATAAGATAATGTTTGGTTGGCATTGGCTTCTAGAATGGCAAACGCCATACGAGTTTCACGGTCACCTAATAGAAAAAGTATTCGCTGAAGAGAAGACCCCGTACCAACACGTTACATTAGTAGAATTTACCAGGTTTGGAAAAGGACTTATAATAGATGGAAAAGTGCAATCAACTCTTTACGACGAGCACATTTATCATGAATTGTTAGTTCACCCCTTATTGCTATCATTGCCAAAACCTCCTAAGAATGTGCTAATTTTAGGTGGCGGAGAGGGTGCAACTCTTAGGGAGGTTCTTAAGTATAAGTCTGTAGAAAAAGCAGTAATGGTTGATATAGACGAGAAGGTTATAGAATTTGCTAAGAAATATTTATATGAATGGCATCAAGGAGCTTTTGAGGATAAGAGGACTAGCCTAATAATTACTGATGGTCTAAAGTTTATAAATGAAACAAAGGATAAATACGACGCTATAATTCTAGATCTAACAGATCCGATCAAGGATTCCACGTCATACATGCTTTACACTAAGGAGTTCTATGAGAAATTGAGAGGAATATTAAATCAAGGAGGTGGTATAGTAACACAAGCTACATCTCCATCATTTTCTCTAGAAGTATATGTGACGATTTACAATACTATAAAGGAGGTGTTTAAGGAAGCCTCAGCTTCATACACATATATGGCATCCTTTGATGGATTATGGGGATTCGTTTATGGGGGAGTAAGGCCAGACTTACTTTCGGAGGATGAAGTAAATTCCAGAATAAGGGAACGTATTAGTGGACAGCTAAGGTTCTATGATGACTATTCTCATAAGATTTCGTTTAGTTTGCCTAAGAATATAAAAAGTGAATTCAAGAAGATAACCAAAGTATCCACGGAGAAAGATCCGATTTACGTTCCTGCGTAATTTTTTAAATTTTTATCGATATATATTTAATTGCCGGGGTGCCCGAGCGGTCAAGGGGGTAGGCTCGAGACCTTTCCAGCGTCACTGCGAGGGACCTACTGCCTCTCTGAGGCACACGGGTTCGAATCCCGTCCCCGGCGTATATTGATTCCTATAGAATTTTTAAAATAATAAGGTCTAACTAACATAACATTTTAGGTGATTGTTCCTCATTTACCTCATTGTGCAATCCTATCATTTAAAGTAGATCTTTCTTATTGTATTTAGCACGGAGTTTAGTCTGGCTACGCCTACTCTATACTTTATACATTAGTATTCCATAGTATACAAAATAATAGTTGGCAACGTCTAATAAATCATTTTTAACCTCTTCAAGAGTCCAATTGGATTTGAAACTTGTAAACCTTGGTTTGTAATCTTTTCCTAATTTAGCCTTATGTTTAATCTTTTTATTTCTGCGCAGTGTATTAGCAAATTCAAAGTAAAAATTTCATGGGCCCGAGGGGATTTGAACCCCTGACCACTCGGTTATGAGCCGAGCGCTCTACCGAGCTAAGCTACGGGCCCACATATACAATAACTGAAAAACTGTTTTTAAGACTTGCGTTTAAACCTTTAGGTCCCTGATTTCCATTGTTCCAAGTACTCTTTTTGCTCCTCCGTCAACTCGTCAATTTGAATACCCATGGATTTCAACTTTATTCTAGCCACTTCGTAATCCAATTCCATTGGCATATTATACACTTTCTTCTCTAATTTTCCTCTATTCTTAACTAGGTATTCTACGGCTAAAGCTTGATTTGCAAAGCTCATATCCATTACTTCGCTAGGATGACCCTCTGCTGCAGCTAAATTTACTAACCTACCATCTGCTAGTAAGTACACTTTCTTACCGTTAGGTAAAGTATACTCATCAACATAAGGTCTTATGTTTCTTACCTTAACTGCAGTCTCCTTTAACCCTTTTACGTCCACCTCTACGTTAAAGTGTCCTGCATTAGATAAGATTGCACCATCTTTCATATTGAGCATATGCTCTACTCTTATAGCCTTTGTATTTCCAGTAGCTGTTACGAATATGTCACCGACCTTTGAGGCCTCTGCAATAGGCATAACGTCAAAGCCATCCATTACTGCTTCAAGCGCTCTTATTGGATCTACTTCAGTTACTATGACTCTAGCACCCATTCCTCTTAATCTATTAGCTATTCCCCTACCTACCCATCCATATCCAGCTACAACTGTGATTTTACCTGCAATTAGAATGTTTGTAGCCCTAAGTATTCCATCTATGGCACTTTGTCCAGTTCCATATCTGTTATCGAAAAGGTACTTGGTATATGCGTTGTTTACTGCGATGAGAGGATACTTAAGGACACCGTCCTTCTCCATTGCCTTAAGTCTAATAACACCAGTTGTGGTTTCTTCAGTTCCGCCATAAATATCAAGTTTAGAACTTACCTTTTCATGAATGTAAGCGTGTAAATCAGCACCATCATCCATTACAATATTTGGCTCGTGAATCTTTACAATACTTTCAATATTGGAATAATATTCTGTCTCATTTTCTCCTTTCCATGCGAATACTGAGATTCCTTCCTCTACTAAGGCTGCTGCTACATCATCTTGAGTTGAAAGGGGATTACTTCCAGCTAAAGCAACGTTAGCTCCACCTATTTTAAGGGTTTTAACTAGTGCTGCTGTTTCCTTGGTAACGTGAAGTACTGCTGATATGTTAATACCTTTTAGTGGTTTTTCAGCTTCAAATCTCTTCCTTATTTCCATCAATGTTGGCATGTGTCTTTCTGCCCATTCTATTTGCTTTTTTCCCTCACTTGCGAGAGAAAGGTCTTTTATTTTGTAGCTCATCGGAAGTTTTTTATCGAAAGAACATAAAAAGCTTAGGATTTTTATCTGTTTATCCAAGTATGCAAATTTTATCACTGCGGGGGGCGGGATTTGAACCCGCGAAGGCCTTCGCCAGTAGGGCCTGAGCCTACCCCCTTCGACCTAGCTCGGGCACCCCCGCATGTTAAAGTAAGTAGAAGTTTTTGGTAATAAATTATTACCATTATAACTTTGGGCGATTCAAGTCTCTTTTGTGAATTGTAATTTATGAATAATATGGATAAAACAAAGTAAACTACTGAGCGTGGATCTCCACCTAGTCAGTGGGGTGGTATTTGATTAAATTCATTACGA
>Ga0081529_123586_pt1 | contig 29015 bp, 27 predicted proteins | sample EchGeymetagenome_FD_71012 | JGI IMG/M metagenome (GOLD analysis project Ga0081529, IMG submission 71012) | Ferrous microbial mat and aquatic microbial communities from Echinus Geyser, Yellowstone National Park, USA - transect B T=78-80 C v2... ...
ACACCAGCACCAACCTTCAATATGTTCAGCGCATCATTCAAGTCAGCATGCAACTTATGACCCATCGGACAAACAACAACACCCCTTTCTTCACGCACAACTTCAACACCATGATACGCACAAAACCTTGATGTATTATACTCCTTTCTCCTTTATCCTATATTTTTCAGCTATCCTTTGTGCTTCATATGGATCAGCATCGGCCATTTCGAGTATGAATCCTATCTGTTTTTTATCATTAATCCATGTGATCATATCATTAATAATTAATTCTTGAAGCTCATTATCAGCATCTTCTTCAGTATCTCCATAGGATAGAAAAGCAATCCAACTGTTCATATCTGGATCTTCACGAATAAAAACAGTCTTGTAAGATTTATTAAAATTCCTAACAAACTCACTATTATAAGTACCCACCTTAATATCTAATTTCTCATTCTCATGATATTGTATTAAGAGATAGCATTCCTTATCCTTCTCTACTAGCATTAACTTTTGATCATTTGGTTCACCATTCAGAAATATACCATGTCGAAATGGTATAGCGTATTGATAAGAAGCATACTCAATTAACTCCCTTGGAATCTCGATTTCACCATTCTTGAAGACAGCAACATAATCATTATTATCTCTTCTAAGCTCTAAGAATTCCCCGAGTTCAATACTAATCTTTTTCATAATATTCCAACTCCATAGTTAATTGTAACAAATAAAATAACTTAAAAATTTTACTATCTTAAAGCATGAATAATTTCATGGAAAATCCTAAAAATTTAAATTATAGATATTCTTATTCTACATATTATGCATGAATTAATCTATGCATCCAGCAATATAGGTTATGGTCATATCTCTAGGGATATTGCTATATGCACAAGCTTAGATGAGATGGGAATAAAACCGATCCTCATTAGTGGTAAAACTATTCGTAGATTTGTTGAAAGTTATAGTTTTAAATTTATTGAATACTATGGTGAACCATTACTTACAATCATGAGAGGTAAAGTTGTTGGTGTATCTTTGTGGTACTTGAGATATTGGTTACGGTATCGTAAAGGTTTTAAATGGTTTAAAAAATTATACAGAGAATTAAATATGAAATTAGTAGTTTCTGATGAAGATTTTATTATACTTGGTAATGCTCAGAAGCTCAACATACCTACAATACTTATTACCGATCAATTAGGTGTAGCTTTTGCTAAAACAAGAATAGCCGGATTTTTTGAAGAGAAGATAAATAAATGGATGCAAGAAAAAATATTAAATTCTTTAAAAGTTATTATACCTGATTTTAAATCTGATTATGATTATTCTAATGATAATATAGTTTATGTTGGGCCTATTGTACGTGACGTTAAACGTAATAGAAATGATATTAGGAAGGAACTTAACATAGCTGATCATGAAAAACTAATTGTAATAACCGGTGGTGGCAGTAATCTTGGAAAACATATTATCTCAAAGATTATTAATGAGGTCTCATTACTTAAGAGCGATTATAAATTTTTTGTTGTGGGAAGCTTTAGTAACAGAATTAAGCATGATGGCAGGTTTATTGTGAGAGATTTTGTAAAAGATCTTCACGAGTATATTGCGGCAGCAGACCTTGTTATTTCATTAGCTGGGAAAAGTACAATTGATGAAGCGTTAGTTTACGGCACTCCAATAATCACTATACCCATTAAAAATCATTTTGAACAAGAATACAATGCTGCTAAACTTGGTTTCTCGTATGAAGATCTTTATAACATAAGAAATCTGGTTGAGACTATGATCGGAAAACGTAGAGAACCGTTAGTAAATGATGGTAGGAAGAAAGCTGCAAAAGAAATAATGAATACATTAAACGCAATTTAACGATGTACATTCTGTATTTTTAGATAAAGTTTATTTGTATTAACAAACAGCTTTAATTTGAGGTGACTAAAACTGCATGATGTTGGTATAATAGGTATTGGTTATTATGGTTTCAAACCAACAACCCCCGAAGTTTCTTTCAGAGAAATGATGTTTGAAGCTGCATCCAGAGCATATGCTGATGCAGGAATTGATGATCCAAGAAAAACTGTTGATGCTTTTGTAACATGTGAAGAAGATTTCTGGTCTGGAATTAGCATTTTCGATGAATTTACACCAGATCAACTCGGCGGAGTATACAAACCAGTTTATACAATCACTAGTGATGGATTAATTGGATTAGCATCCGCATATATGAAGATACGTACTGGATTATTTGACATCGTAGTTGTTGAAGCTCATAGCAAAGCTAGTGAGATTATTACACTTAACGATATTATTAATTTTGCATATGATCCAATTTACAATAGACCATTGAACCTAAATCCATATTTTCTTGCAGGTTTAGAAGCCACTAAGTATTTGCATAAAATTGGTGGTTCTAGATATCATCTCTCTCTAATCGTAGAAAAAAATAAAACAAATGCGCTTAAAAACCCTTTAGCTAGCTATGCTTCTAAAATTACTACTGAAGATGTTAATAAACTAAAACCTATAATAGAACCATTAAACCCTCTCGACATTGCTCAACCCATTGATGTAAGCATTGTTGTAGTACTTGCACGTAGCGATATAGCTAAAAAGTTTACCGATAGAATCGTATGGATTGATGGTATTGGATGGGCTACTGAAAATCCCAGTATAGAAAATAGGGATTGGGGTAATGCCGCATATGCAAGAATTGCAGCTAACATGGCTTATAAACTGGCTGATATTAAGAATCCAGCAAGAGAATTTGATATGGCAATTGTTGATGATAAAATTAGCTATAAAGAATTAGAACATATAGAAGCGCTCAGATTAACAGGAGGTAAGAATGTGTTAAGATTACTTGAAGATGGAGAATTTAACATTAAAGGTTCTTTACCCGTTAATCCTCATGGTGGTGAATTAGGCGTTGGTTGGGCACTAGAAGCATCTGGATTAGTTGCAGTACTTGAAGGAGTTTATCAATTAAGAAACGAAGCAGTAGGTAGACAAATCTCTGCAAAGAAGATTGTTATACAATCTTGGAGAGGAATTCCTACTACAACAGGTGCTGTGGCTGTGTTAACTATTGATAATTAAGAGGTGATTCTATGAAAACAAATCTTAATATTAAGAATCGAGTCGCTATTGTTGGTGCTGGTCTTACACTATTTAGAAGACGTATGTTAGATACTCCTAAAGAGCTTGCATGGGGAGCTGTAAAAATGGCTTTAGAAAGTGCTGGTCTTGATATAAAAGATGTTGAAGCTGTAGTAATAGGATCAGCACCTGATGCATTTGATGGCGTCCATATGAAAGGAGAATACTTAAGTGATGGTTCTGGTGGTATTGGAAAACCAACTATGAGAGTTTATGTGGGTGGTGGAACTGGTGTGTTTACTCCTATCGCAGGTTGGTGGCATGTAGCGTCTGGTTTATTTGATGTAGTTATTGCTGTTGCCGAAGAAAAAATGAGTCCTGCACAACCTCATCCTCAGTATGTATTTAAGCATATTTGGGATCCAATAATTGAAAGACCTTTAGGTCTTAATTTAATTTGGATTTTTGCAATGGAAATGCATCGTTATATGTACAGATATAATATAAAGAAAGAAGATGTGGCACTAGTTAGTGTAAAGAATAAGGCTAATGCTCTTGATCATCCAGCTGCACAAGCTGCCGGCAAGATTACTGTAGATGATGTACTAAAGAGTGAGATTTTAGTTTGGCCTGTTCAAAGACTTGATATAAGCCCAGTCAGTGATGGTGCTGCAGCAATAGTCATGGTATCTGAAAAGATTGCGCGTAGACTTACTGATAGCCCAGTCTGGGTTGAGGGTGTTGGATGGGCTCTTGATTCAACACATTGGACCAATAGAGATCTTTCATATCCTAAGTATTTAGAGGTGGCTGCTAGAATGGCATATAAAATGGCTAATATTGAAAACCCTAGAAAAGAAATAGATGTTGCTGAAGTTTATGATCCATTTGATTATAAAGAACTTCACCACATGGAGGGATTAATGCTAGCTAGAAAAGGTGAAGCTCCAATCCTAACTAAAGAGGGTATAACACAAAGAGATGGCGACCTTCCAATAAACCCCAGTGGTGGATTATTAGGCGTTGGTAATCCCATAGCAGCTGCTGGTTTAATGAAAGTTGCTGAAATATTTTGGCAACTAAGATATGAAGCAGGAAAGAGACAGGTAAAAAAGCCTGTATATACAGGTTTAGCTCAAGCATGGGGTGATTTGATGCAAGTTGGTACTGTTATTATAATGAGAGGTGGGTAAAATGACAAAAGAGATCAAATTATATGGTCATGGACTAAAGGAAGATGATCTCAAGCGAGTAATATTAATAGAAGATAAACCATCTGCAAAATATTCATGGTCTGCAGGAACAGCAATGAGCAGATTTCTACTCGAACTAAAAGAAGGTAGAATAATTGGGAGAAAATGTAACAAATGTGGTCGGATACTCATACCTCCTAGAATGTATTGTGAAGTATGTTTCAGACCAACTGATGAATGGATTTATGTAAGAGATATAGGTAGAATTACAACAGCCGTAGTAAGTTACATATCTGCGGATAGGGCTAGATTAGAAAAGCCAGAAGTTGTAGGTGTAATAGAATTTGAAGATGCTCCAGGTTCAGGAATTTTCCATAGATTAAATATAAAACCTGAGGACGTTATTAACAGGAGCGCCTTTGGAATGAAAGTAAAGGCTGTATGGAAACCAAAAGAACAAAGAAATGGGAGTATTACTGATATAGAATATTTTGAACCAGTTAAGGAGTGAGGTTTATGAGCTCAGAAAAAATCATTAGACCTAATGAAGTGATACAATGGTTTGGTGATATGGAAATAGGTGGCTACATTTATACTGTTGGAGAAGCAGGAGAACGATTCTTCAAAACTCTTAAAGATAAAGGTCTTTTAGTAGCTTCAAAATGTGACAAATGTGGAAATAAATACATACCTCCCAAAACATTTTGCGAAAATTGTTTTAGTGAAATTAAAGAATATGTTGAAATAGAACCAGTAGGGATTGTAGAAACATATACAATCTTACACGTCGATAAAGATAATAAACCAATATCCCCACCAATAGTAGTAGCATTCATATCATTCGATAATATTAAAGGAGGATTAATACACAAACTAAAAATCAATACAAATGAACTCAAAATTGGTATAAAAGTTAGAGCGAAATTAAAGCCTGAAAATGAAAGAAAAGGAAACATAAACGACATTGAATACTTCGAAAAAATTTAACTTTTTTCATTTTTTATTTCAATCCAAACATAATTATTCACTATTCTAAATACATTTATAAAGTCTTTTGATTATTAATTAGAATAGAGGAGGCTAGTATGGCTAGCATATTCAAAATTCTTAAAATCCGCAAAAGACCAAAAGAAGAAAAAATTACCACACCACCCACTAAAGAAAGCATAGAAAAAACACTCCCCGAAAATCTAGTCATGAAAGACTTCTACAGCATCAAAAAACCTTACGCACATGTCGGTATTATGATAGAAAAAGAAACAGGCAAACTCATATACTATGTTATCGAACCAATGCTAGATGAAGAAGAAACAAAAGCACTCAACTTTATCCGCGAAATTATTAGAAACGAAGACGTTAGCATCCCCCTAGACATGCTTAAAGACAGAAAATCAATCGAAACATACCTAAAGAAAAGAACCAGAGAAATAGCAAAAACCTATAAACTCAACCTCAGCAAAGACAGACTAAACAAAATCATTTATTACATTATCAGAGACTCTATCGGTTATGGTAAGTTAGATGTTATAATAAATGATGAAATGGTAGAAGACATAAGCTGCGACGGCACCAACATTCCAGTTTACGTATGGCACAGAAATTACGAATCCATGCCCACTAACATTATCTTCAAAACCATTGACGAACTAGAATCATATGTTGTAAGATTAGTCAGCATATCAGGACAACAAATCTCAGTCGCAAGACCAGTCGCCGAAGGCATGCTCCCAGAAGGTTTCAGACTCCATGCACTACTAAGCGACGTCTCCAGAAAAGGACCATCCTTCACGATCAGAAAATTCTTCGTCGAACCACTCACAATCATTGATCTCGTAAAATCGGGCACAATCTCTCCAGAACTGGCAGGCTACTTTTGGCTTCTCATAGAACACAAACGACCAATCTTCATAGCTGGTGCTATGGCCTCAGGTAAAACCACACTACTAAACACATTACTCTCCTTTGTTCGTCCCGAAATGAAAATAGTCACCATAGAAGAAACACCCGAACTAAACCTGGTCCACGAAAATTGGGTCTCACTCGTCATCAGGCCTGCATACCAAACAGGCGTTCAAGAAGTCGCACTCTTTGACCTCCTCAAAGCCTCCTTGAGAATGAGACCCGATTATATAGTCGTTGGCGAAGTCAGAGGTGAAGAAGCATACACATTCTTTCAAGCCATAGCAGTTGGACACGGTGGACTCTGCACAATCCACGCAGATAACATTGATTCAGTAATTAAAAGACTACTCTCTAAACCCATGGAGATTCCACCTCAACTAATCCCCATGATTAACTCACTCGTACTCATGGGCAGACTAAAACGCGGCGATACAATCATAAGAAGAGTCTTAGACGTAGAAGAAATTGAAGGAATGAGCGAAAAAAATGAAGCCATTCTCAACCAAGCCTTCAAATACAACATGAGAGACGATACCATTATATTCACAAACAAAAGCGTTATAATAGAAAAAATAGCCAAATTCCTACAAATAGACTCCTCAATATTATTCGAAGAAATAAGAAAAAGAGCCAGCATAATCGAATGGATGGCAAATAATAACCTAAGAAAAAAAGAAGATGTCGCAAAAGTAATAAGAACATATTACACAAAACCTGACCTAATCATGGAACACGTACGCCTCAACCTAAAAACACTAACATTATAGGTGACCATAGTGAAAACAAAACACAACCTTGCATACTTCAGCTACAAACTAATGAAAAACATAACAGACCCTCTCTCAGAAAAACTCAAATACTACGAAAAACTCGCATACTCAAAATCCGGAATTCCACTATACTTCAACGTATACATCAGCCAAATGTTATTCATTGCACTCATAGTCTTCATCATAACATTCACAATCTCACTCCCAATACACTTCATACTTTACAAATATTATGCAATACCACTTTCACTCATACTAGCCTCAACAGCATTCGGCACTACAATAGCTATCACTTATTATTACCCCATTTACAAAATGAACTCAGACAGCAGAGCAATCAACTCAAAATTCCTAGAAACAGCAACACTCATGACAGCCATAACTGCCTCAGGTGTCAGCATTGACAAAACCATAGAAACAGTAACAAAAATCACCACTACAAAACCCCTATATACACTATTCCTTAGATTCCTCAGAAACAGATTCATGCTAGGAATGGATACAATCTCCGCACTCAAAGAAATAAGAGACACAACACCATCAATAAGATTCTCATTATTCCTAGACGGTCTAGCTAGCGTAGCACTAACAAGCGGTGACATACACTCCTACCTACTCAGCGAAACAACAAGATTACTAGAAGAAAAAAGAGACCGCTTAAAACGACTCACAAGCTCACTCGGCATTATCGGAGAACTATACGTATCACTTATGATAGTCTTCCCCTCAATCCTAATCATAATGCTATCCCTAATGCTAATGCTCGGCGGCACAATAGCAGGAATACCACCACTATTACTCATCACAATACTACTCTTCATAATAATACCACTAGGCGCAATAGCAATAATCATAATCGCAGACACAATGCTCTCAGAGGTATAAAACATGAAAAACATAACACTAAAAACAATCACAAGATACACAAAAAAGAAATACCTAATACTCTCAACCACATCTACAATTATAGGAACAATCATAATCTTATACACACTACTCACCAAAGAACTCAATCTCATTAACGGCATACCCACAAACAAATGGGTATACCTAACAATAGGACTTGGAATACTCATAATGATTACACCACCATCAATAATTAACCTACTAAGACAAAGAAGAATACACGCAATAGACAGAGAGATCCCACTAATACTCTCAGAACTCGCAGAAGGCACAAAAGCCGGACTAACAATCATAGAATCCATAGAAAGATCAGCAACACTCAGCAAAACACCACTCAGAGACACACTAACGTTCACACTCACCAAAATCAAACTAGGACTAAACATAGATGAAGCACTAAACATCACAACCAAAAAACTCGAAAGCAAATACTCCACACACTTCACAGAAATCATAAAACAAGCACTCAAAAGCGGAGGCAACATAACAGAAACCCTAAACACAGCAGCCAAATTATACAAAGAACTACTATTATTTAATGAAGAAAAACGCACAGAACTCAGACCATACACATTCATAATATACCTCAGCTTCATAATTTACCTCTTTATAGCATACATCACAGTAAACCAATTCATACTCACACTAACAAAAACCCCAACAACAGGATTCATCGCATTCATAAACCCAAACTTCTACTATGCCATATTCTTCTATACATCACTAATACAAGCAATCTTCGGAGGACTCGTAATAGGCAAAATAACAGAGGGGACAACCAAAGCAGGACTAATACACACGACAATCATGACAGCAATACTCCTAACAACATACCCACTCATAACAGGATAACACACGACAACACACAAAACAACACTCGTAAAAAACAAAACCCAAGAGGTTTAGGAAAATGGTTATAGATAAAGGATTTTAGTAATTGGAATTGTTTTAATGATAAATCTGAATAACTTAAGATTATTAGTGTTTTATGATAAGGGGAAGATTAAACTTTTAGAGAAGTTATTTATTCTATTATTGTGTTTTGTTGTATAGGCTTTTATAAATAGAATGAGCGTTAGGTTTTTAAGAATTATTTAGTTATATAATAATGATATACTGTGTCTTATGATTTAGAGGTTAGACCTTTTTCGAGAATAGGCAAGCTACTGCTTATGCTTAATTTCTTAGTTCTTTTTACAATTGTGCTAATGGCTGTGGGGTATTATTTTATTCTTCCGGATCGTGTACCTGTACATTATGATGTGAGTGGTAATCCAACTTCTTATGGGGATAAGATTTTATTAGTCTATACATCTTTAGGTTTTATGATTGCTCCGATAGTTATAATTGTAGTTACGCTCTTTAGGTTTAAGTTGATTAATAAGTATCCTTATTTAATAAATTTGCCAGCTTTCATGATGCATTTGAGAGAATTATCTAGGGATCAGAGAAGTATCATGGTTAATATGGTTTTTGAGATAATACTTGCAGTAGGATTTATAATGGGTTTTGGAATGTTATTAATGGAGTACGTGATGTTTGAGAGTGCTATTAATCCTGCTATTTCGCAATTTATAGGTTATTTTGTTCTTCTCTTTGTGTTTATGACTGTTATTATTGTCGCGATAGCAATATACATGTATAAGAGAATATATGATAGATTAAAATCAGTAATAGGTTAAACATAGTAATGCGAGCGCTCATTATTTTTATTCATATTCGTAAATTCATGGATTAAAGGAAATGATGACTTAAGTATGATTGATGTGAGATTTTGTGAATTTTATGGGTTTTTTATGTTTTAGTGTTTTCTATATGTTTATGGTGGTTCTTAATGTTTGTTAGTTTATTTGTGTGATTTTTGAGTAAAGATTGCGTTTTTATGTAAAGTTTTAGCATTTATAGTAATTTAACATATATTTGTTATAAAGCTTTGGATATATAGTGTATGCTATTTTTAGGGTTTTTAAAAGGTAAAATTTTATGGTGTTCTTTTTGAGTTGTTATGTTTGAGCGTTATTTTGGTTAAGTTTAAATATTTTGTTTGTGATATAATTATACTATGAATGCTAAGGTTTTAATGGTATTGTTGATTGTTGTTTTGTTTTTTGGTATGTTTTTGTATCCGCTGGTGTTGGGTGAGGGTGTTTCTGGTTATTCTGTTATTGGTGAGAGGAGTTTTTCAGGTTTTGATGGTGGTTTTGGTGTGTTTAATGGTTGGTTTATTGGTTTGAGGAATAATTCTGTTGTTGCTGTTAGAGTTGGTAGTGGTGAAGAGAGGGTTTTAGGTAGTTTGGCTGGTTTAGGTTTGGTTGGTCCTGTGAAGTTTTTTAGAGTTTCTGGCTTTTTTGGTTTGTTTGATGGGAGGAGTGTGGTTTTATGGAATAGTAGTTTGGTTAATGTTGGTAGGTTTTCTGTGAATAGGTTGTCTGGTGTTGAGGTTTTGTTTGATGGGTCTTTAGTTGTTTGGGATAATTCGACTGTTTATGTGTTTAGTGGTCCTGGTTATGTTTATCCTAATGTGTATGATGTGTGGGGTTATGTTTATAGTTTGTTAAATTCTTCTGTTGTTTCGCCACGTTTGATTTATGTTTTGAATGGTTCATTTCATTCTACTGTATGGGATGTATGGGTGTCGTATGTTGCTCGTTCGTTAAATGGAAATGTTTTGGGTGCGAATGTTAGTTATAGGGTTCCTATTCCTGTTTCTGCTACTAGTGATGAGGCTAGGAGTATTCTTAAGGTTAATGTTGTTGGTGTTGGTATTGTTAATAATTCTGTTCATGTTGCCGTTAATATTGCTGTTCCTTTGATTGTTAATGGAAGTGCGCGTGTTAGGTTGCAGAATGGTACTGTGATTCGTGTTGTTGATTCAATTGGAATGACTGGTATTGCTGGTTTTCATATTTCTGTTTTAGGTAATAATGTTGTAAAGTTTTTGGGCAGTTATCCGTTTATTGAGGTTGCTAGGGGTTGGAAGGTTTTTGTTTTTACTTATGCGCCTGTTCTTAATCAAAGCTTGTCTTATAGGATGGTTCATGTTGTTAATTCTAGTGGTGAGTTTGACTTTGAGCTTTTTGTTGATTCACCGACGGATTTATTGGAATTTACTAATAGATTTATGTTGATTAAGGCTGGTAATGTAGTTTTTCTCTATTCTTTGGATGGTAGGCTTGTTAAGAGTTTCGTGTCTGTGTCTGCGGTTGATATAGATGAGGTTGATAATATGATTGGATTTGGTTATGAGGTTGATGGTTCTAAGGTTGCGGAGTTTGGTGTTGTTGATGTGTTTAGTGGTGTTGTTGATAAGTTAGTGAGTGTTAGAAGGGCGGTTTTGGTTGGTGTGACTCATGAGTATGATATGCTTTATTTTGTTTTTTATTTGGATGGTGTTGTGTTTGTAGATTATGTTACTAAGTCTCCTGTTGCTGTTGTTAGGTTGAGTTTTGTAGATAGGTATGGTAATCCTGTTATGGTTCAAGGTGTTATGAGGGTTAAACATTCTGATGTTGATCTTGCATTTAATTTTAGTGGTTATGATGTTGAGTTTAAGGTTCCCGTACCGAGTAGTATTTGGTTTAAAGCTATGGGTGTTTTTCTTAATGCTGAAGGAGTTGTTGCTGTTATGTCGCCTGGTTTTATTAGTTATAGGGTTGTAATGCGTTCTTTTGTATTGGATGATGATTCTGTTATCAGGGCTGTAGGTCAACCGTTTATGAGTTATGTTGTGTCTGATGAGGAACGTGTTTCTAAGGTTGTGTTGCCTTCTGGTAATGTTGTGGATGTGTGGAAGAATTATTTGGTTGTGCTTTCTGGTGGTGTTGTAAATGTGTATAAGTATATTAATAGTAGTTTAGTGCATGTATGGAGTGGGACTGTATTTGGTGTGAATTATGTGAGGATTATTAATGGTTATTTGGTTGTTTGGGGTGTTAGGGATTTCTATGTGTTTAGTGTTGAGGGACGTTTTATTGTTTCTGTTCGTTTTCCTGATATTAGTGGTTTTGATTTAGATAGTGAATATGCTGTGGTTTGGTCTAAAAATAGTAGTATTGTTGGTGTGATTAATTTACTTAATGGATCTTTAAGGTATTTGGATGTTAAGATGTTTGGTTTTTTGGAAGGTGCTCAGGTTGTTTCTGGTAATATTGTACTATATGTGCTTGAGGGAAATACTGTTGTGATACATGTTTTTGATTGTTTGTCACTTAGGGAGTTTGTTAGTTATAAGACCGGTTATAGTTCTGTTAATGGTTTGGTTAGTGATGGCAGTTTTCATGGTGTTCTTTTTAGGGATAATAATGGTAGTATTCTTTATGTTCTTTCTAGGTTTAATGGCGTAACAAGTGTGAGGCTACCGTATTCTGATGCTAGATTGTTGTGGGTTATGGATGCTGGTGAGAGTCCTGCAATTCCTGGTGATGTAAGTTTTATGGGTTCTAGATTATCTGTGGTTGGTATTGGAACTAGTAATGGTATTTTTGTATATGGTATTGCCGGTAATAATACTGTTTTGATGTCGGCACCGTTAGGTGATATGTTGGTTCCTGCTGGTTCATATTTAATTAATGTTCCATTTAATTCGAGTTTGCTTTTGCTTAGGGATTTGTCGGGTAATGTGTGGGTTACTTTGAAACTTCGTGCTTCACCTATTATGGTTGCTGGTTCTGATGTGATGTTGGCGTATTTAAGGTCTGATGGTGTTTTTGTAGTACCTAATCCGACGTTTTTGGGAGGGTTTAGTGTTAGTGTGACTGCTGTGACTTCCGATATGCGTCCTGTTGTGGGAAGTATTGTAGTAAGAGAGCTTGGTACTGTTAGTTCTATAAATGGAAGTGCAACAATTTTGTTGCCTCGGCCGGGTATTTATCATTTGGAGGTCAGTGGGGCTTATTTGCAGTCAGTTGTTGTTAGTGTTAATGTAACGTGGGAACAACCTAATGTTTCTGTTTTTGTTGTTCTTAAGCCGATGAGTTATAATCTTAATATTAGTATTGAGGATAAGTTTGGTTTTGTGAATGTTGGTCGTGTTACTATTGATGGTTTAACATTTAATGGTGTGAGTGTTCATAAAGAGTTTATGGTTAGAAATGGTAAGGTAATGACATCTGTTTTAGCTGGTAAGTATACTTTGATGTTTTCTTCTGATATTCATGAAAGTGTGAGTAAGGTTGTTGATATAGTAGGTGATACTTCTGTTTCATTAAGAGTTAATCGGACTGCTGTGTTATTAACTTTTCTTGTGAGAGAGTTTAGGTTGAATGTTCCAATATCTGGTGCATCTATTGTTGTTAATGTTAAGAATGAAACGTTTGTGGGTAAATCTAATGGAACTGGTATGTTTGAGTTATTGGTTCCGATAAATTCTATGGTAAATTATAATGTAAGTGCAGAGGGGTATAAGATGGTTAAGGGTAGTATTTTAGCAGATGCTGATAAGCAGGTTTATGTAGCGTTGCATGGTGTTTGTAGTATTAATTTAAACGCTGTTGATACAAATGGTAATTTTGTTAGTGGTAGTGTAGTAATATATAATGATACCGTGCGTGTTATGAGTTCTACTGTACCTTCTACGATAGTTCTTGAAGAGGGTAATTATACGGCTGTTTTTACGTCTGTTGATGGTAGGTCTGATCAAAGGAATATTGCATGTACTATTCCTGCTGGAAGTGTGAATGTTAAATTTGTTGTACCTACTAAGGTTGTAACAACTTCTGTTCAACCTGCCCCATCGTTTATTGAGCCGCTTACTATAGGTGCTATTGTTATTGTAGTGGCATTGGCTGCATTTTTGATTTGGAGACGGATGAGAAAACCTGGAGCTCCATCAGTAGAGGAGGAAGAAGAGGAAATTTAAGGTTTATTGAGGTTCGTAACATGGGTTAATTTATAATTTATTATGTAAGTTTGATGAATATTGTGTGATTATTCTGTTTTGAAGAGAGGTTTTGGCGCGTAAAGATTTTATATAATTCTTTAATGGGCGAGATAGGTTTTATTTTGCTGGGCGCTTGTAATAGTAATGTTTTTATTTATTTATGGTTTTTATTTATTGGTGATTTTGTTGAGGGGCATTAGTGAGCTTATTTCTTCTATGATGATTTTGGTGTTAGCTGTTACTTTAGGTGTTCTTGTTTATATTTATGCATTGAGCGTTTTTGCTACGACTACTAGCTCTTTTAGTTCTATTGTTTCTGGTGAGGTTTCTAGGTTGAGTGAAAGTTTTATTATAGATAATGTGTGGGTTATGGGTAATGGTACTGTTGTTTTGAGTGTGTATAATTATGGTGATGTTGGGATTAGTATTGTTCATGTATATGTTAATGATACTCTTGTTACGTCTACTAAACCTTCTTTGCCTCTTTATTTGAGTCCTGGAGGTAAGGTTTTTATTAGGTTTGTTTTACCTGTGCATGGTAATATTTATGTATTTGAGGTTGAGAGCGGGAGCGGTAATTCTGTTAAGGTGGTGAGTAAATAAATGAGTAGGGGTGTTGGCGGTGTTGTTGCTGCTATGTTTTTTATCGCTGTTGCTCTTTTGATGTTTATTGGTCTTGAATTAATAATGATTTATTCGAATAATATGCAAAGTGCTATTCTATCTCGTGAAGCTAGTGAGCGTGAGAGGTTGAATGAAAGGCTTTATATTCAAATGGTTAGATTAGGTCCTGGTAATAGACTGAACGTTACTGTTATGAATGTTGGTTCGGTTGCTGTTAGGATTGTAAGGATTTGGATTATTAATGTTACGAGTAATTATTATTATAATTTTGATATTAATCCTTTCATTATTTTAAATCCGGGTGAAAGTGTTTCTAATGTTGGTTCTAACATTATTATTCAAAGGGGTAATGTTTATGTTTTAAAGCTTGTTACTGATCGAGGGAATGTGTTTTCTATAAGGTTTGCCCCATCTAAACAGGCTAGACTTCAGATTCAACTTTATACTTCTCCGCTTCTAATACCAAGTGGACAACAAGTTAATTTGCTTTTAATTATAAGAAATAATGATACTAGGTTTGATGCTGTTTATGATTTAACGCCAATTCTGCGTATTAGTGGTAATGCAAGTTATAATATAATAATGAGTGATAATACAACGATTCCATGGTTGGAGCTTGGTGATACTGTCGTATTTAGATTGAGCGTATTGGTTAGTGGGGTTCCAGGGTCTGTCATAATTTTTAATGCGAGTTATGCGGATGCTCCAAAAGGTTTCTATGATTATGTTGTCGTGAAAGTTACTTATAGACCTTTACCAAATATACCACGTTTTGTATATATTACTGCATATCCTACAAATGGTACTATCATATCAACCACAAATGATGAAGGAATTATACAACTAGCTATTAATGTAACTAATTTAGTTGATCAGACTCTTAATTTTAATGTGACAGTATTAGCATACACGCTTACTGAAAATGCGAAAATTGGGTTAACTTCTGCTCAGGATCCTTTTGTAACAATGACACAATCTTTATCTCTTTTAGGGGGACAAACTAAATCTTTCCTTCTTAATTTTACATATGATGTTTCTAATGCTAAAAGGGATAATTATTTTGTATTCATAGTAAATGTTAGTACGGCTAAGGGCAGTCCACCTGTATTATCTAATACTGAGACAAAGATTGTTGATATAGTAATAATAGGTAAAGAAGATTGATAATAGTGTCTTATTATGAGTCTTGTCATGAATAACGTGTTAAAATTTATGTTTTGTTCTGTTAATGGTGTGTGAATAGTTAATTGCGTGATATTGAAAACTTGTTTTCTGGGATCGGGATTAATTATTATGTACTATTATTTATATAAATGTGTATTAATTTGGATATGAATTTATTTATATTGCATGGTACTATTTATTTGTGGTGTTTAGTTTGCCTGAGTTATCAAATCTTGTAGCTAAGGTGGAAGAAAAGCTTGGGCTTGTAACATACGATATTGATACTATTTCACATATTGAGGTGAAAGATTTAGAGGTTTGCAAGAAGTGTAAGGCGAAATGGTGTACGCATCTTTGTCCGGCTAAAGTGTATGAGCCTAAAGATGATGGAACAATAACGTTTAACTATGAGAATTGTATTGAGTGTGGGGCAGCGCCATATATTTGTCCTTATGGTAATATTAGATGGGTTCCTCCGCGTGGGGGTAAGGGTATAATATATAGATATGGGTGAATAGTGATGAGTCTTGAAAAATTTGACGTGATAGTGGTTGGAGCGGGTGTTGGGGGGCTTTCTGCGGCGTATGTAATGGCTAAGGCTGGTCTTAATGTGCTTGTGATTGAGAGGGGTGTTAAACCTGGTTCAAAAAATGTTGTTGGTGGTCGATTATATACTCATAGTATTAAAAAGCTGTTTCCTAATTTTCCTGATGGTGCTATTGTAGAAAGGCCTGTGACAAAGGAGTTATTTGGTCTTATATGGAAGGATGCTACTGTAACATTTGAATTTACTGATAAGTCTTTGGTGAATGAAAGGCATAGTTATACGGTTTTAAGGGCGAAGTTTGATGCTTGGTTTGCGAGTGAGGTTGAGAAGGCTGGAGCTTTAATAATAACTAGTCAGCGGGTTGATGATTTGGTAATAGAGGATGGTTTTGTAAAGGGTATAATAGCTAGTGGTGATAAAGTGTTGTCTGATATGGTTATAATAGCTGAAGGATGTTCTTCAATACTCACTGAACGTGCAGGTCTTAGAAAACCATATGCTCCAAATGATTTTCTATTGGGCATAAAGCAGGTTGTTGAATTACCGAAAAATGTTATAGAAGAAAGGTTTGGTTTAGATGGTGATAATGATGGTGCGGCGCATCTCTATTTTGGTGATTTTACGCAAGAGATTGCTGGTGGTGGGGTTTTATATACGAATAAAGATACGGTATCAGTTTTAATAACGATAAAGCTTAACTCTGCGATAGATCGAATTTCAGTAAGGCAGGATATTGATTCTCATGAAATACTTAATAAGTTCATATCAACACCTCAAATTTCAAAACTCTTAAAAGGAGGTAAGGCTGTCGAATATTCAGCGAAACTTATACCGGAACCATCAAAGGAGCACAGGCCCAATCTTTATGGGAATGGGGTAATGGTTGTTGGCGATGCAGCTGGTCTTATAATAAACTCAGTATTTAATTTGCGAGGTATGGATTTAGCTATTGCATCAGGGATTGCGGCAGGTGAAACTGCTATAAAGGCTAAAGAGGTTGGTAAATTTGATGCAGAAACACTTTCGCTTTATAAAGAGAAGATGCAGGATGTGTTAAAAGAAATTGATATGTTTTCAAGGGCGTGGAGTTTCATGGAGAATCCACGATTATATAAAGAATATCCAGAAATCATAGTAGAAATACTTAGGGATCTCACGACAGTAGGGCTTTATCCCAAAGCTAAATTACTCTCTACAATATTACGACATACTAAAAAAATTTCAACATCTAATCTTATAAGAGATTTATTAATAGCACTAAGATCAATATGAAATACCTTTTAATCCTCTAAGAGGCACAAAGGCAACAGCTCCTAAATTCTCCTTCTTTATATTTCCACTAGTATCTTTATGCACTAATATTAATTCTTGGTAAAAATCTGGTGAACCCACAGGTATTACCATACGTCCGCCATTAGCTAACTTCTCAATAAGTTCCTCAGGTATGTGTGGAGCAGCAGCAGTAACTATTATTGCATCAAACATCATTCTCAAAGGAGGTTCTATACTCCCATCTGCAACTATGACATCTATAAAGGCACCATAACCAACTCTTAAAATATTTTTCCATGCTCTCTTAGCCAACGATGGAGAAATTTCTAAGGTTATAACGCGCCCATTATTCTGGGCACATACTATACTACAATAAACACATGCCATGTAACCTGAACCAGTACCAATCTCTAATACATTCATACCAGGTTTTAATTCGGTATATTCACACATCATTGCAGTCATATGCAATGCAGATACAGTTTGTCCTTCTCCTATAGGAATCGGGGCATCAATATATGCATGATCCCTATACTGGGGAGGCACAAATTCTTCCCTTGGAACTTTAAGCATGGCTTCAAGTACGACCTTTCGCTTTATAAAGCCCTCTTCATAAAGACGCATCATCACTTTCTTAGCATCCTTAAAATAACCATTATACATTTCAGGTACAATAAATTTATTATTAAAGTAGCATATATACTTGAATATGTTAGAGATAACAAATTTTTTCAGTAAAAATTTAAAGGATTTTGAGGGAATTTTTATTAATAGATCAACTTCACATTAACAGAAAACCTAAATGAATGTAAGCTGATTTATAGAAAATTATTAAGATAAGGAATTATTAGATATTTATTTCCTCAATAAATAAAACACCTGATTTTCTTAATATTTCAATTTTACGTTTCATTTCTTTTTCGAGTTTAGTAAAAAGGGCTATTCCATTAATTTTTTTAGCTGCAGCAATAACATAACAATCTGGTAATGCAATGTTTAATGTCTTTTTTAGTTCGCCAGCACTAATTGCTAGATTATGGTCTTCTATTATAATAGTTCTAGTTCTTATCCAGTTAACATAATTAAGGGCATCCATATTTGGTTCTGTTCTGTTTGCTAAGGCATATATTTTTGAAACCACGTATAAAGTTTCAGATAATATTAAAGGTAATGTATAAAGTTTGTTTTTACCTAACTTAAATAATTCACCTATCTTATCCCTATAAGGACTCATACTATTTATGTGTTCTACAAGAACGCTAGTGTCAAGCACTATTTTTGAATCTTTTAAGTATTGATGCATTTTTTTCCTCCTCTAATTTATATTCTTCCCTTAGAATCCTATCAATTATCTTGGGATTTATGCTTACAGTTATGGGTTTGTACGGTTTAATTATTATGCTATCTTTTTCAACTCTAACTAGCACATCACTATCTTCACTTATTCCTGCAATTTCTCTAATTTTTTTGGGTAAGATTATTACACCTTTTTTTCTAACTCTTAGAATCATTTCCATGTAAGTTCATCTGTTGCATTAGTTTAACTAATATTTAAGTTTAACCAATTTGAAAGGAAAAATATATATTAATTGTAAGATAGAAAATTATTGTAATACCATGTCGAAATCTAGCCTCAAAATTTATGGGATTCTCATAGCCATAGCAATAGCATTTGTAATAGGGGTAGTCATAGGTTATGCATTACTCATAGCTGTACCCAGTGCATCTGATCGTGCTGCTATAGTCGCATGGTTTAAAGCGTTAGGAGATATTTTCGTAAGGCTGATTAGAGTTATTATACCTCTATTAATATTTTTCACAATCGCAGCGGCTGTTGCTTCTATAGGTGAATTGAGAAGATTGGGTAGAGTTTTAGCATGGATGCTGGTTTTATACATTGGTACATCTATTTTAGCAGCATACTGGGGTGTGCTTTCAGGCCAACTCTTCGCACCTGGTGCTGGTATTGCTTTACAGCTTCCTAAAGATTATAAGCCTCCAACTCCTCCATCAGGTGTTGATATATTACTTAGTTTCTTTCAGCTTGATTTTAATAACTTGTTAAGTGTTGGCGGTTCAATGACTATGATAATATTCGCAATAATTTTAGGGGTAGCTGTGATTCTTCTCGGTAGTGATGGTAAAAAAGTGTATTCATGGCTTAAATTAGGTTCTGATTTAACGATTAGTTTTGTTAGGATAATAATGTATTATGCTCCTATAGCAATTTTTGGTTATGCTGTATGGTTAATAGCTACATATGGTCCACAAATGCTTGGTGCTTATGGTAAGTTCTTAGGGAGCCAATATTTATTCACACTCTTTCACTTCTTTGTTATATATAGTATTATAGTGGCATTGAGTGGATTAAATCCTATTAAATATTTAAGGCTCAGCTAACACCATTCTTAATTGCTTTTACAACTAGATCATCAGCAGTAACGTTACCATATAATATGGAGGCTGCAAAAAGAATGGGTGTGCCTGATGAAGTCTATGGTATAACATTACCTATAGGCGCTACGGTAAATATGGATGGTACAGCATTATATCAAGCACTTAGTGCTATGTTTGTTGCACAATTATTTAATATAACTTTAGCACCAGCTCAAATTGGTTTAATAATTATAGCAGCTACGATAGGATCTGTAGCTACTGCGGCAATACCTGGTGGAGGAACAATAATGTTAGCGTATGTTTTGGGAGTTGTTGGATTACCTTTAGAGGGTGTAGGGATAATGCTAGTTATAGATCCAATAGCTGATGCGATAAGAACGGCTATTAATGTTTCAGGTGATAATGCATGCACTACATTAATAACTAGACTGATAGGTCTTAAATTTAAATCTTAATTTTTTATAATTTTATTTAATATGTGTGATGTCTATTAATAAGTTGAGATCTAGCTTATTCTAGAAGTTTTAATGTTAAAAAATGCAAGTTTATTCAGTAAATTAAATTAGTAAAGTATTTATTTATTGTGTATTAGTTTATACGGGATAGATCATGTTATTGGAGAATATAAAAGTTTTGGATTTTTCAAGAGTGCTTGCGGGACCATTTGCTACAATGATTCTTGGTGATCTTGGTGCTGAGGTCATTAAAATTGAACCCCCTAATGGTGATGAGACTAGGTTTTGGGCGCCCTTTTTAAATGGCGAGAGTGCTTATTTTCTTAGTATTAATAGGAATAAAAGAAGTATTGTGCTTGATCTGAAGAAACCTGAAGCTAGAGAGATTGTGTATAAGTTGGTAAGGGAAAGTGATGTGATTGTTGAAAATTTTAGGAGTGATGTACCTGAGAAGCTTGGAATTGATTATAATACGTTAAAGAAAATAAAACCTGATATAATTTATTGTAGTATTAAAGGGTTTGGTTCAAAAAGTCCTTATGAGAGTAAACCAGCTTATGATCTGTTAATTCAAGCAATGAGTGGGCTTATGACTGTTACTGGTGAAGAGAGAAGTCCTCCGATTAGAGTTGCGTTTGCATTATTCGATATTATTGCTGGATTAATAGCATCTAATTCTATTTTGGCAGCTATTATAGAGAGGTCAGTAACTAAACAAGGAAAATTTATAGAAGTGTCACTTTATGATAGTGCAATATTTGCTATGAGTTATGTAGCTGAAATATATTTACTTACTGGTAAAATACCGCGTAAAATGGGTTCTGCACATCCATCCATAGTTCCTTATCAAACATTTAGGTGTAAGGATGATAAATATATTGCAGTTGCTGTCACCAATGAAAAATTCTGGATGAACTTATGTGAGGCCTTAGCTATGAGAGAATTGTGTAGTGATCCAAGGTTTAAATCCAATCCTGATAGGGTTAAAAATAGGGAAATTCTTATACCAATGCTTGAACAGAAATTTACTGAACGAACTAGAGATGAGTGGTTAAAGATTCTTGAAGAATGGGATGTCCCATGCGCACCAGTGTATGAACTTGATGAAGTATTTCAGGATATTCATGTTTTATCCTCTGGTATAATAACGGAAATAAATCATAGTATCTTAGGTACAATTAAACAATTATCTTATTCAGCAACATTTAATAATGAACGCCCAAAAATTAGAATACCACCACCAATTCTTGGAGCGGACACATTACCAATACTTGAAAAATTAGGATATACCAAAGACCAAATAGAAAAGTTAAAACTTAATGGTATAATCTTTCATTTATAGTAAATTAATATGTTATATAAAATAAATATAATACTAATATAATATTGTAATTTTGTATGTATAGCATAATATTTTTAATATATAAATCGAAATAAATAAATACTTTCGAAACCTAATTAAATATTTGAGGTGAATATTTTGACTTTTATTAAAAATGTAAAGGCGATAAGCAAAACATTAATGATTTCAATAATTGTAATAATAATTGTCGTTGCTGGTATTATAGGGTTTGCAATGTTTCAAAAACCTGCACAAACCACTACTACAACCACCACTACAACTATTACAACAACTACGACAACTGTGACTATGCCTATTAAATCTATTACAATTGCTACAGGAACCGTGGGTGGTGTTTATATTTATTATGGTGGAGGATTAGCTACAATATATTCAAAGTATTTAGGTATCCAAGCTTCAGCAGTTCAAACTAAAGCTAGTGTTGATAATCTTCTCTATATATCTAAAGATCCAACTGGAACAATGGGTCTTGTTCTTTCTGATACAATATATGATGCTTGGAATGGTAAGTTGAGCGCCTTTAATAATACACCACAACAATGGATCAGAGTACTTTGGATTATGTATAATAATTATATACATATTGTAACTCGTTCAGATAGCGGTATTAAGACTGTTTATGATTTAAAAGGTAAAAGAGTGTCAACAGGTCCTCCTGCTAGTGGTACTGAATTAACTGCATTATCCATACTTAATGCAGCTGGTATAGATCCATCTAAAGATTTTCCAGTATGGGAAAAATTAGGTCCTGAGGAATCTGCTGATGCATTATTGGACAATAAGATTGATGCCTTCTTTTGGTCTGGAGGTCTTCCAACAGGTTCTATATCTGAACTTTCAGTTAATTTAAAGCAGAGGGGACTTAAGATTGCTTTTATTGCTGTACCAACTGAAGTATTTAACAAATTAGATTCACAAAGGCCTGGTATTTATATGCTATCTATTTTAAAGAAGGATGTTTATGATGCAGTTGAGGATGTTCAAACACTTGTTGTGCCAAATTTAATTGTTGTTCATAAAGATATGCCAGATGATGCAGCTTACTTATTAACAAAAACTGTATTCGAACATCTAGATGAGTTGTATGCAGTTCATGTCGCTGCTAAAGATACAAAATTAGCTACAGCGCCACTTTACAAAGGAGCGCCATATCATCCGGGTGCAATACGTTTTTATAAGGAAGCAGGAGTATGGCCAGGTGGCTAAAAGTTTTACTTTTTTTATTTTTTCTTGTAGTATTGCTATTTTATGTTAGAGATTATGGGGGGCGATATCTTTTTATATGTGTAAGAAGAGATGATGTTGTTATGATGAGGATTCAAGTTGCTGATGGAGAAAAATTTACATTAACTTTTGTCCATTCAATGTACGGAGGGCAAGTTTATGTAACGTATAAGATTACAAGAAATGGTTTTATGCCATTAGAAATAGCGAGTAATGATGGGGCTAGTATTTCATATTATACTGATGATTATACTTATAATGGTACTATGTTTGTATCAAAACTTAAAGGTGTATCATTAAATAAAATTATCATTGATGATGGTTGGAGCATTATCATAAATGGTCAGAAATATAAATTAACCGGTGGTAACGTTTATGAGTTAAGTTTGGTGAGTGATTTTTATGAATGTTGAAAGGATTGGATTAATTATAGGGTTCGTTTTTGCGATCTATAGTATTTTTATAGTGTTTTACTCTTATCTTGTACCATACCTTACATGGTTACCAGTATGGATTAGATATATGTTTGATCAAGAACATTTAATAAGAGCTATACATCTTTCGTTTGCGATAACTGCTCTTTCATTCCTCACATTTAAACGCGTTATGAGTATAAAAGGTGAATTAATACTAACCATTTTTTCTTTTCCTACAATGTTGGCTTTAGTAGTTTATGAATTGAATTATTCCTTACTCGTATCGTTTTTAATGTTTCTAATATGGCTTCTTACATTTCCGCTTAATATGTTGCAGAAAATTATTAATCCTAAAATAATTAATATTATCAGAAGTGGCATACTTCTAACATCTATACCTGCAACAATTTATCTTATAGTAAATTATGAAATTATACTTTATAGAGTAGTTAATCCAATATCAACGGATATGCTAGTCGGTTGGGTTTTACTACTAACATTACTTTATGGAACTGATATAATGATAGGATGGCCTTTACCAGTAATAATATTAATATTCTTTAATTATGTGATTTATGGAAATTATTTACCATCTCCTATAGGGCATGTCCCCATAGACATATCATTAGCGCTCGGCAAAGCATGGATGGAAACAGAAGCTGGAATTTATGGTCTTCCCTTGGGAGTCTCTGCAAAATATATCATTTATTTTACAATTTTAGGTGGAGTATTAGAAGCTGTAGGTATTACTAAATTAATATCTAATTTAGCCCTTTCACTAGTTGGTAAAAGGCCTCAAGGTATAGGTAGGGCTACAACAATATTCTCAGCATTAATGGGCATGATTTCTGGTTCTGGTGTTGCAGTAACAACAACAGTGGGAACAACAATGCTACCTGCATTCAGAAAAGCAGGTTATGATGATACTTTTTCTGCTGCATTTACAGCAGGAACAGGGACAGCTGCATTAATCACTCCGCCAGTTTTAGGAGCGGCAGCATTTATAATGATGGAAGTCATAGGAATAGATTATAAGACGCTCATTATAATGACCATATTACCTGCAATCCTTTATTATATTTCACTCCAGCTTTACTTAGAGCTTTACACTAGAAAAATAGGTCTTACTGAAAAAATTATCTTAAGTTCTGAAAGTAAAAGAATTAATATTCGATTACTCTATTTATTAGTACCAATAGCACTCTTGATTATTATGGTAGCTTATGGTTATACGATTACAATATCAGTAGTTTCAGCAATATTCACATCAGTGATTTTAGGAATTATAAGCAAAGAAACCAGACCAACACTTCTCAAACTTTTAGAAGGATTTGCTAAGGGGGCGCTTGATATAATTCCAGTTGCATTAGCTACAGGAAGCGCAGGGATCGTGCTTCACGCATTACTTGTTACAGGGCTTGGTTTAAAAATGGAGGAGGTTATTAGATTTTTAAGTGCAGGAAACTTTTACATAACGCTCATATTACTAGCTATATTTACACTCATTTTAGGTATGGGTGTACCACCCACAGCATCTTATGTAATTGCGTCATCATTAGTTGCACCGTCAGCAATAAGTTTAGCAGTAAAAAGTGGTTTTCCAATAGAAATTGCTAGATATGCTGTTCATATGTTCACATTCTATTATGCAGTTTTAGCTGATATAACACCACCAGTCGCATTATCTGTATATGCTGCAGCAGCATTAGTAAGAAAAAATCCCATGGAAGTAGGAGTTAGGGCTGCTACAATTGCATTGCCAAAATATCTCTTGGGGTTCTCTTTTGCAGTTGCACCCCTAGGTGCTTCTATACTTATTATACCATTTTTGAATGATCCATTAAACATAGTATTACGAAGTATTTTTGTTATTATCTCAATATTTTTCATAAATGTTAGTACGGTAGGTTATCTAGGAGGACAGATTGCAAAATGGAAAAGAATATTATATCTTATCCCAGGTGTTTTAACATTATTACCTTTTCTTACATTAAACCTAGCGGGAGCAATTATAGGTTTTACACTCTTACTTCCTGAGGTCATATTAAAATTTATAAAGTGAAAAATAGTGAGTATATATGTTTTCTTGAAAATTTTATAGCTGATTTACTATTTTCATACAATCATTTATCATCTGAGCTTTAAACATTGTAAAAGAGCATCTGCATCATTAATAATAAAGGTGAAATAGAATGATCAATATGTTACTTACTAAATATACATCAATTTCACCATCAATGTTAAAATAAAAATCTTGGAGAAAATATTAGGAGAACCTATAGTAAGGATTGGAAAAGAAGTAAAGCTATTTAAGTAATGTTTAAATTGTTAAAAAAATTCCGAGTATTGGTGTTTGGAGTGGGTGAGGAGTTTGAGTTGGAAGTTTCTGCGGGTTCTGCGAGGGATTTCTTAATATTCATACTTATTAATGTGCTCGATTTTGTGTTGATGATGTATTTATTACAAGATTTTAAACAGGCAGTAGCTTCAACCATATTTATTGCAACTGTTATAGGGACGCTCATGTTTTGGCGTTTCAGATTAGCTATAGCATTCATCGGAATAGCACTATTATTATTAACAAAAACATTAGACTTAGAGCATATGATCAGATTCATGAGCATTGATGTTATAACATTTCTAATCTCTATGATGATAGTAGTTAGGGTTGCTGAAGAAGAGGGTTTTTTCGGTTGGCTCCTGCACACAATAATGAAAAAAGTTGGTAAAGAACCCCATAAAGTATTAATTGTTCTAATGGTAATGTCCACATTCATGGCTTCACTCGTTGATGAAGTGACATCAATACTCTTCATCAGCGCTATGATATTCAGTTATGTAGAGAGGTATAAGATAAAAAACGTATTATCATTTATTATACCCGCAGTATTAGCCACTAATATAGGGAGCTCCGCCACAGTATTAGGAAATCCGATAGGCATTTTAATAGCGTTAAGAGCAGGACTTACGTTTGAAGATTTCATACTACATGCAACACCCGTAGCTATACTAGCCTTAATATCAATAATACCATTATCACTCTGGTGGTATAGAAAAGATTTAAAAATCCCACAAGAAATTATTGAATCGCATGATAAGAACAACATTAACGATGCAACATTTGATATGAGAAAAGTCAAGAGAAGCGGTATCTTAGTTTTAGGGACTATTCTACTTATCTCACTCCATCACAGAATTGAACTATTCATGGGTTTAGAAAAAGACACATTCTTGGTGGTAGCTGCATTACTTGGCGCCTTTACTGCGCTCATTTGGAAAAGGGGTAGGGCTAGGGAAATTGTGGAGAGGGGTGTTGATTGGTGGACGCTTGTCTTCTTTATGTTTCTATTTGCTAAAGCTGGTACGCTGGAATATACTGGTGTGACTGATAAGATGGCTAAAAGTATGTTGGTATTGTTTAAGCAGCATTACTTCATAATTACTTCAATAATTTTATGGATTAGTGGGTTTAGCAGTTCTGTTATTGATAATGTTGTGCTTGTCGCAGCATTTATACCAATTATTAAGGATTTAGAACAAGCACTCGGTGGGAGTGCGCTTTGGTGGGCCTTATTGTTTGGTGGTACGTATGGTGGTAATATAACTATGGTTGGGTCAACAGCAAATATTGTAGCACTAGGATTGTTAGAAAAACGAATGAATTACCACATGAAATTCTTTAAATGGTTCTGGATTGGACTGCTCGGTGGTGTAATTCCTATGATAGTAGCAAATTTAATACTCCTCCTCTATCATTAAACGTTTATGGTTAAGTTTTTAATTTTTAAACAATAGTTTTATCGTAAGTTTTCTCATTTCCGGTAGGGTTATACTAAAATAACATATTCACAAGATGTTCGTAGAATAAGCTAATGTTTGTAACAAACTAATACTTTAGATTAGTTTTTATTTTAAATTAAACAAAAGTATATATATTTGGAGAATTGCATATTTATGTGATGGTTTATGTCAATGAAAGGTATTGCATAAAGGACTATAATAATATTAATTGCAGTAATAATAATTTTAGGTGTTTTAGTTGGAAGCTACATATACTTTTCTCAACAACCAACTACATATAAAATAAAAATCTTTACTGGTGAACGGCTGGTGTGTACTATCCTCTCGGTAATGCGCTTGCTGAAATGTTAAATAAGTATTCTAATTTAACAGGATTAATGGAAGCCCCAGGATTAATGGAAGAAGTACTTAGAGCTTTTCTTCTTACTGCAATTAATAAGAAGTAATCGCAGTATTCCTGGGGCTGCTTTAGGACTTTCAATAGCATCATGGAATAATTTACCACTCTCATCGGCTTTGTTAGTGTCTCATATGTTTGTTTTCTATTTTGGAATTTTAGCTGATGTGACACCCCCTGTTGCATTGGCATCGTATGCTGGTGCAATGCTTGCAAAATCTAAGTTTTGGAGGACTGCGGTTAATGCGACGATTTTTGCATCAGCGGGATATTTAGTGCCATATATTTTTGCTCTTGATCCTAGTTTACTTATAATACCTATTACTCGGTGGGATCTTTATGCGTATTACAGGGTTGCATATGGTTTATTTAATTCATTGCTTACTATGTTAATGTTAAGTGCTGGAATAGTGGGATGGCATGGGCGAGAGATTGGAAAATTACAAAGGTTAATTCTTATAGTATTAGGTATTGCTAATTTATCACCTTATGAGATACTCACGCCTATTTTTGCTGGAGTATATGTGATGCTTTATTTTTACAATAAACTCGGCAAGAAAGTCTATGGTTTTTAACCGTGGATGAATTACTGATAAGCCTAAATACAGAATAGGATGCTTCATATTTCTCACTTTAGAAGCGAGAATCTTTGACTTTTAGTCTTCGAGTGTCAAAATAAGAGAGAAGTAGTTCTTAAGGAAGATATGAGGATTTTTGCTCTTTCTTTTGCTTTAATTATGTACCATTCATTATCTTTTGTATTAATTAAGAATGTTTTGATTTCTTTGTGTATTTTTCTTAGTTGTTCAATTTTTAGTGTATTATTTAATGGTTTTTCGCCTTGGAGTTTCATATTACCTTCCATAAAGCCCTCTGGAAAATACCAGTCTTTGAACCATGTGAATCCTAATGTGAATAGTTTGTATCCTAATCGGGAAATAGTTGGTGGAATGTTTGCTTCAAGTTGTTTTTTAGTTTCAGTATCATTGTAGTATTCTACATATATGCTTTCTCCATGTTCAAGTAATTGTGAGAAGAATGAAAGTATTGTGTTTTCTAGGTTAGAATCAAAATATATGAGAAATTTATTATTCATATTTATTTCATTGTTTATATTAAAGATCTCTATCCATGGTTTGTAGTAAGGTTTTCTTCCATGAAATATTTTAACTGATAAAAGAAATTGTTCAAACTGATCTATTCTTAAATAAATATCTAGATTAATTTCTTCTGAATACCTACCTTTACGGACTGTTTTAGCATATATATTAAACTTATTGATTGTAATACCATTAATTATTTTTGGAAGATCACTGTTCAAAAGTATTTAACCTCCATAATCATGAGTTTTGTATTCAAATAAATTTTATTATGATAAGAAATTTTGGTACATAAATTAATGATATAGATGTCTACTTTTTAATGAAAAATCTTGAATACATAAATTATAAAAAATAAAATCCTATACCAGTTTTTAACAACATCCACTGTGCTTATGTGTTGAGGTATTACTCATATGAGAATGAGACATTGTAGATGTGTATTTTTCAGGGTTGGTTTGGAATTCTTTTAAGCATGTTTCTGAGCAGAAGTAATATACATTATTTTGATGTACGATTTTC
>Ga0081529_124604_pt1 | contig 28706 bp, 28 predicted proteins | sample EchGeymetagenome_FD_71012 | JGI IMG/M metagenome (GOLD analysis project Ga0081529, IMG submission 71012) | Ferrous microbial mat and aquatic microbial communities from Echinus Geyser, Yellowstone National Park, USA - transect B T=78-80 C v2... ...
CGAGTACATGGGAAGCCCTTCTTAAGCTCAAACTGGAGAAATAATTAAAGCATAGAGTATAAGTGCTATTGGGGTCCTTTTTCTGGTTTGTGTCATCATTTGCTAGAAAGAGGGCCCCGCTAAAAAATAAATTTTAAGCCTTAAGTTAACGGCACCACTGTAGCCACCGAAAGGTTTAAAAATTATTTAGTATTGAATAAAATTAATGGTGGTTAATAGGAAATATAGAGGAATAAGCAAAGCCATGACAGCAATCATTGTTGTCATTATCATTGCAATTGTTGCAGTTGCAGGCGGATATGAATACTATATTTCAACCTTGCCCAAGAAGCCAACAACTCCTGCGCTTTCTGGATCAATAACAGTTGTAGCTCAGGCAGGTGAAAACGATGTGGCTCTGGCTCAGATAGCTAAAAACTTTGAACAACTCCATCCGGGTGTCACAGTGAACATAGTTTCTATATCGTTTGGCAATGCATTGACTGATTATTTGACAGCTTTCAGTGAGAACCAGGATGCCTATGATATTATTTACTTCCCAAACATAGGATGGCTGGGAAAACTTGAGCCGTATCTTCTGAATTTAACACCATACATAAATAATCCTTCTTACTTCCCTCCATCTTACAACTTCTCAGACATACTGCCTTCAATGATTAATCAGTTCAAGTTCGGAAACACATTATATGCCATACCGTATCTGGGCGATGTAATGATGTTCTACTATATACCGTCATACTTTACAAATACCACCAACCAGGCACTGTTCAAGCAGGAATACGGTTACAACCTTCCCAACCCTGGCAACACGACCATTACACTGAAGCAGCTTGTGGATATTGCGAACTTCTTTAACGGAAAGCATGGGAGCAAATATGGAATAGTGATGATGAACGATGCGGTCGCAGACGATATGACGGAGACCTTTACAGCACTCTTCGCTGCTGCCAGAGTCAACATGAGCTCCGTTTATGGCCCTGTTACTGCTCCATATGGTGAGCTCTTTACGAGCTCTGGTAAGCTCCTTACAGATACGCCAATTTTCATCCAGACTCTCAATTACTTTGCAGCACTGGAGAACGACAGCGCTAATGAGTTTAACAGCGGCTTCCTTACAACACCTGAGACCTTCGGAACTGGTGTGGCTCCTATGATGATATACTGGACACCTGCAATGCTATCGCTACAGAATTCATCCATAAAGGGGCAATGGGCAATTGCAAAGGCGTTTCCTGGTGGCGTGAGCAACCTCGGTGGCGTTGCATATGGCATTTACAAGTATACAAAGAACTTGCCACTTGCATTATCTTTCCTTGAATTTGCAACAAGCCAGAACCAGTCTGTATATTACATGACGCTTGACGACCTGCTGCCTTTCAGGTATTCAATGTTCACATATGGTGTGCAGCATGGAATATTTCCGGCTTCAGACCTCAATGCGATGGAGAGCTATCTAAGCAACGCTGTTCAGGGTGAACCAAACCTGGCCAGCTGGCCACCGGTTCTAGCTTATATGCAGGCTGAAATAGCTCAAGTAGCAACCATGAAGATAACACCTTCGCAGGCAGCAAGCGCAATAACTTCTTATGCTGCTTCTCAGGGAATTCCAATATATTCAGGTTAAAATGAACAGAAAACAGGCTGCAAAGATAGGGCTAGTACTTGCGTCACCACTTTTAATTTATTTTTTGGTTTTTTTCGTATATCCTATTTTTCTGCTTTTTAGGTACGCTTTCACCAGTTCATCTGGTGCCCTTTCGTTAAGCAACTTTGCTGCCATGACCAGAGATCCTCTACTTTATTCATCTCTCGTGAACACCCTGTACTACTTTGTTGGGTCAGTGGCTGTACAGTTTTCTGTGGGGTTTTTGGCTGCAATAATATTGAACAGCTACACTGGCAGGTTAAGAAACGTGTTCAGGATGATTCTTTATATACCGCTTACCATTTCGCCAATAGTAATCGCACTGATGTGGCTCCTAATATTTAATCCGACTTACGGCCCAATAGACTACATTTTAAGGAGACCAGTGAACTGGCTTGGCAGCCCCAACCTGGCAATGCCAACCATAATAGTTGCAAACGGCTGGGAGTACGTTCCATTCGTTTTTCTTATAATTTACGCAGGCCTGCAATCAGTACCAAAACAGTACTATGAAGCAGCATCCATAGATGGCATGAACAGGCTTCAGACTTTCAGGTACATAACTATGCCTTCAATAAGGCCCATAATGATAATAGCCTTTCTGCTTAACTCCATAGGCATATTGCAGGGGTTCACCCTTGTTTATGTACTCACTAACGGGGGCCCAGGGTTTTCAACATACATTCTTAGCTTCTACATATATAAGGTAGCGTTCACATACTTTAACATGCACTATGCAGCCGCGCTTTCATTGCTGTTCATATTTATAGTAGCAGTTTTTGTATACGCAATGCTGAAGCTAACTTCAGTAGAAAAATATCTTGGTATTAGCCGTGCAGGTGGGAATGAATGAAAAAGCTTAACATTGTTCTCCTAATCATCCTGCTGATATTTTCACTGTTTTCCTTGTTCCCGATATACTGGACTGTAATCACTGCGCTTAAAGTAAATTCTGAGATATTCACCACTACACCAGTATTTTTTCCCACAAAGATAACCTTCAGCAACTTTTACACTCCAGGTCAAACCTTCGGTGCAGTGAGCCAGACAGCCTTTGGCAGCCTTCCATGGCTTATAAACAGCACAGTTATTGCACTGCTTTCATCATTGATCGGAACCTTCCTGATTGGTGCGCCGGCAGCGTACGCATTGACCCACTACCTGAAAAACGTGTGGTTTGGAAGGACTGTTCTGCTCATGATGATGATTCCTGAGGCTGCCCTGATAATTCCATTTTACGTAATTATAATAAGGGTTAATCTGATAAATACGTGGTGGGGGCTGACGCTTGTGTACCTGAGTTTTACAGCGCCCCTTTCAACATGGCTTCTAATGGGATTCTTTGGCGATCTCCCAAGGAGCGTTGAAGAGGCTGCAAGCATTGATGGTTTATCTGCTTACAGGATATTTTATAGGATAGCTTTACCAATGGTCATGCCAGGCATCATTGTGTCGATAATATTAAACTTCATAAACGCATGGAACGAATTCCTTTATGCGCTCGTTCTAACATATACGCCATTTCCCTCTGGAGCCCAGACCGTCCCAATCTTTCTTACAGATTTTATTGTAATAGAAAAGAGCTTTGCATGGGGAGGCCTGGCTGCAGCAGGTGTAATAGTAATTATCCCATCAATAGTTATAGGTATATACGCACAAAAGTACCTTGTAAGGGGTTGGACAATGGGGGCTGTTAAGGAGTAATGTCAGAAGTAGTTATTGAAAACCTTACCAAAAAGTTTGGCAATACAATTGTGCTGGACCATGTTAACTTAACCATAAAGCCCAGGGAATTTTTTGTGCTGCTCGGTCCTTCGGGCTCTGGAAAGACCACGCTTTTGAGGCTAATAGCTGGACTTGAAGACATAACTGAAGGATCAATATACATTGATGGAGAGAAGGTCAACGAAAAGCCGCCAAAGGACAGAGATGTAGCCATGGTGTTTCAGAATTATGCGCTTTATCCTCACTTGACAGTTTTTGATAACATAGCTATGCCTCTAAAGGTAAGGGGGCTAAGCAAGGATAAGATTGTGCAGAGCGTAAAGGAAATTTCAATCAGGCTGCACATTGAGGAGTTGCTTCAAAAAAAGCCCAGGCAGCTGAGTGGGGGTCAACAGCAGAGGGTTGCGCTTGCAAGGGCACTAGTCAGGAACCCTAAAATATTTCTTCTTGATGAGCCACTTAGCAACCTTGATGCCAAGCTCAGGATTGAAGCACGCACGTTCCTGAAGAGCCTGCAGAAGGAACTTGGGGTCACCACGATATTTGTAACTCACGATCAATCTGAAGCAATGTCAATGGCAACTAAAATCGCTGTTCTAAATAAGGGGGTTATAAAGCAGGTTGCTGATCCATATGAGCTCTATATGAAACCGCAGGACATGTTTACTGCGGGCTTCGTTGGGTCACCTGCCATGAATATGATACCTGGAAAGGTTATAAGGGAGGATTCAAAGTGGAAGTTCAAAAGTGATGACCTTAAGCTGGAACTCGAGGGCATGGCGTTTGACCGCGAGTCTGATGTAATTTTGGGAATAAGGCCAGAGCACATAGTTATCGATAATAGCGGAGGTATTGAGGGGAAAATATTGTTAGTAGAGCCTCTAGGATCGGTAACTTATCTTGATGTGGTAGTGGGCAATACTCATTTAACTGTGCAGTATACAGGGCTGGTTAGGCTAGATGCTGGCATGAGTGTAAAGTTGAACTTTGCAGCTGATAAAATGCTTTTTTATGACAAGGCAACCGAAAAGCTCATCAACTCTTAGCATCGCGCATTGAAATCAGGTAAAAATCGTTTTTTCTTTCAAATACATCACAGTATATGATTAGCTGAAATGATAGGGAAATGATTGTTTTACATCTGACATGCATAACGGTATGTCTCAGTTCATTAATATTATAATAATACCATAACTAAAATTTGGTACACAACACATTGGCACAAGTTAGCATCAAATCAATAGTTATGAGATGCTTTGGATTTGCTGTATGGAAATAGCTGTGTTGAATAATTATTTATAGCGCGGCTGTCAATTCCTTGTTTATGTGTGCAAAAGACAGCCGCAATAATAATAACAAAAGATGGGGTAATAAGTTTATCGACAAAAGGAACTGGAAAATTTACAATGAAGAGCTTGTAGTGAGGGGCGAGTTTTTGCTGCCGATAGATATGTTTGACAACTGGTATGAAGAATTGGATAAGATGAATGAGGGCAAGAAAGGTAGGCCATATGAATTTCCTGAGTCTTTCATTAAAATCCAGGCTGTATGGCATCAGTGGGTTGATTACAGGGGACTTGAGGGGATAGCAAGGTCACTGGAAAGGTTATGCTTGATACCTTACCATGATGATTTCACGACCATATGCAGAAGAATAAACAAGCTCAACATAAACCTCGAAGAAACTTTGCTCAAATCCACGAACCACGTAAGCCTAGCAGTAGATTTATCAGGCATAAAAGTACACAATGGTGGGGATTGGATAAGAAAGGTGTGGAAGGTGAAGAAGGGCTACTAAAAATACACTTTGCCGTAAATGCCAAAAAGCAGATAGTATCCATGTGACATCTGAGAAAGTTCATGATGGTAAGGTGTTAAGGCTTGTTAGAGGTGCGATGAAGAGCGTGAAGGTGAGAAGGGTGCTTGCGGATGGTGCGTATGATTCGAGGGATAATTTTAATTTATTGTCTCAGAGTGGTATAAAGCCTGTGATTAGGGTGAGGGTTAATTCTGTTGCGAGGGGTATGGGGTGTCCGTCTAGAAGGGATGCTGTGTTGGAGCAGAGGGCGCTTGGGAGTAGGGCTTGGAGCAAGATGCATCGTTTTGGTTTTAGGTGGGTTGTTGAGGTCGTTTTCTTTGTTGTGAAGCGTGGGTTTGGTGAGTGTTTTCTAGGAAGTTTGTTAATATAGCGAAGAGGTGCTTATGAAGGCGTATTTGTACAATATTTTTGTGGCGTTGACCTCAAGCTAGTGCCAGAAAAATACCTAATAGCCATGGGATTGCGCATCAAAAAATCATGCAATACAGTACAAAAAAAGAAAGAGTTAAAAACTAACATCTTAACCCATTTATGAACAAAAATGAGTACAAACTGGAGTGCAAACTCAAAAGCTTTTGAAAATCTGCTTGAAGCAATAGGCCGTACGCCCTTGGTAAAATTACAGAAGATACCAAAAGATGCCGGAATAAACGCCACGATTTATGCAAAGCTCGATTATCTTAACCCTTCAGGAAGCTTGAAAGACAGAGTTTATTACAGAATGATAACAGAAGCAATAAAGAGAGGAGATCTCAAGCCCGGAATGGAAATCGTGGAAGTTAGTACAGGAAACGCAGGTATTGCTTGTACATGGGTAGGAACCCTTCTGGGCTATAAAGTAACTATTGTAATGCCTGCCGGAATGTCTGAAGAAAGGAAGAAACTCATAAGAGCATTGGGTGGCAACATAGTAGAAACACCGGGAGCAGAAAGCGACGCAGACATATCATACGAAGTAGCTATGAAGATGTACAAAGAACATCCAGAAAAATATTGGTTCCCGGATCAGTACTCTAATCCGGACGCAATAGCGGCACATCATGATACTACAGGTGCTGAAATATGGGAACAGACAGGAGGAAAGGTTGACGCCCTCGTGTTGACACAGGGTACAGGCGGCACTCTTACTGGTGCAGGCAAATATTTGAGGGAGAAGAATCCAAAAGTGAAACTATATGCGGTTGAACCTACAGAAGCACCTATGCTTTCCAAGAGAAAGTGGGGAAGTCATAAGATCGAAGGCATAGGAGATGGATTTGTGCCAAGAAACTTAGACGTCAGCATGCTTGATGGTGTGGTTACCGTAAGCTCAAATGATTCAATATATTATGCTAAGCAGCTAATGCTGAAGGAAAAAATACTCGCTGGAATTTCATCCGGGGCTAACGTTGCTGCTGCTATAAAAGTAGCTAAAAAGCATCCAGAATTAAAACACATAGTTGTCATGATGAACGACTCTGCCATGAGGTATTTCACAACAGAGCTATTTGATGTCAAAAAGGTAGTAGAAATTCCTGAAAGAGAGCATCCAATGGACGAGTACACTAAGGAACAGCTAGATAAATACCAGTCAAAGTGGGAAATAATCGAATAAACGGTAAAAATTTTTAGGATATATTTATTTTTGTTTTCTTTTCACGTTTTTTAGGTATTTCTACGATAAGTACCCCATTTTTAAACGTAGCTTTAACAGTTTCAGGGTCTATTTTTACTGGGAGAGATATTTTTTTCCTGAACTTGTTAACCTCAACCTTCCTTCCAAAGCCTTCAAATGATGACCAGTAAACTTTTCTGTTCATCGTTGCTATTATCTCAAGTTCGTTTTCTTTTGCGTATATTTCTATCTGGTTCTTATCTGTAATAAATGGCAAGTCCATCGTTATTATGTAGCTATCAGATGTTTCGTAAATTTCGCTTAAAGGTTCTACGTTGTCTATCATTTTAATCACCTGTACATGGAAGGTACTGCTTCCATTTTATTCTGAGTAGCCTTTGCTGACAGATCTTTCAGGTTAAGCCTTATTTCATCGGCTTTCTCGAGCAGTTCTTGAACATCAATCTTCATATCAAGCAATTTTGAAAGCGCTTCTAATGCTGAAGCTGCGGCTCCTGGATCAGGATATGTCGGAAAACTTTCAGCGATTATTGCATAAGCATCTATGTTTCTATCTTTGAGCAGAGATAATAGCTCAGCAAAAATTCCCGCTAAATAACCTTCTTCAAGCGGCTTTATTCCTTTTTCTTTTAGAATTTCCAGTCCTTTTTCTGAATTTGAGACGCCAACGACTTCGGGCTTTTGGATTTCTATTCTCCTTTGAGTTGGATAGCCGTTTATCGAGACAGCAAATGATACTCTTTTCTCGTAAAGCCAATCTGCTATTGTTCTTGACAGGTTCTTAACAATGGATGCAGGCACTGGCACTTCTGAAGTTATTATCAGAAGTTTGCCGTCAGAATAGGCCGCCATGGGTTCTTGAATAATACCCATCTTTACGCTCTGGATAGGCGGCAGAGCAACGCTTTTAAAGTAAGCTACGGGCTTCATATGCATTTTTTCTATCAGATGAAAAGAGGAGATAACGCCAACCAGGCCAATGTCTGGAAGTCCCTCGATAGCTATAAGGTTTGGAGGAAGAGGTTCAAGCTCCACTACATCTACATCGTAATATTCAAGATGCACAACCATATGTTAATTATTTATTGGCTAAAATTTAAGCTTTTAATTTTTCCATTATGCTCATTGAACTTTAAGATCTGGATTTAAGATTTAAGACTTTACAAAACGAACGAAAGCCTCGCCTCTTCTAGAGGCGGGGATGCTGAACTATTCCGTCTTTGCTAACGTGTTTTCTCATGAAAAAGGCTAAAGTATTTATATACTTTAATTAGGATAAAATAACAGAAAGCATGCGACGGTCAAATACAGTTCGCCTCATTGCAGGAAAGAAAACAAAAGCTAAACTAACGGTTCTCGGAAAGGCATTCGTTGATTGCTCTAAGGCTTGAGCAATACAAAAAGCACGAGCCCGTAGATTTCGCAAAAACAGAAAAAGTCGTTTATGAAAAATACAAATCAGTATTGCACGGGGCAAACGTGGAGCAAATAACACGAAAGAACATGGGAGCATGGAAATCCTTCTTCACACTAAGTAAAATGAAGAAAGAAGGAGAATTGCCTAAGTGGATGAAGCCAAAGCCTCCTCACAAAAAGAGAGATGATTTGTTTTTGTTGATAAGAAATGACAGGTACAGGATTGAAGGAAACGAAATATTCCTCATGGATTTCAAGCTGAGGCTAAAGTTCAAGGGAAAGCTCAAGTGGGTAGGCAAGCAGGGAACCCTTGAAATATTCTATGATAACGTTAGAAGAAAGTGGTACGCAAGAATTCCTATGAGTGTAAAAGTAGATAATAAACCAAAAGGCAAAATGAAAGCTGGCATCGATCTAGGCGTTGTAAACCTTGCAACCGTTGCTGTTCAAGACGGCTCGTGGATGCTCTTTAAAGGCGGTTCAGTGCTTTCAGAATTTAAGAAGATAACAAAGCGCATTTCAATAGAAGAAAAGAGGCTTTCAAGGCATGGCTTGAAAACTAGCAAGAAGCTTGAAATGTTATACAAAAAGCGTTCTCTTTTGCTAAAGAATGCAAGAGAAGGGCTAGCAAGGGAAATCGTAGAGACACTGTATGACAAAGGTGTAGGGGAAATATACATCGGCTACCCAAAGGGCATAGCTCAGGATAAAGGAAATGAAAGGAATACAAACTTTTGGAGCTATTTATCAATAATAAAGCGAATCAAGGACGTTGCACAAGAATACAAAATAAAGGTTAAGCTTGTGGATGAGGAAAATACATCTAAGACGTGTTCCCTGTGTGGGGAAATACATGAAAACGGAAGGATTGAGAGAGGCTTGTTCAAGTGTCCTTACACAGGGAAGGTAATAAACGCTGATTTGAACGGGGCAATTAACATTCTACATATCCCCGAGTCCGTTAAGGATAGGGGTAAGTGGCTGAAGGCACAGCCCGTGGTCTACCGTTGGACAAGCGGAGCGGGGTGGGCAACCACTAGCAATGAAGCGATGAAGATGAAGGCGATAAACCACAAACCTTTGATACGCCTTAAAGAAATAGCCTTTTAAGGCGGTGAGGATGTCAGGTGCATTAAAAACTTATTTCTATCATTATCGCATTATGTCATAATGAAGATAGCAGTTATAGGAGACCTCATAATGGACATAAAGGGCTTTTATAGAGAAGAAATAAGGGCTGGGAAGAACATATTATTAAAAAATGTAAAAAAGAGTCCAGGAGGCGTTGCAGGCAATACTGCATATTACTTAAAAATGCTGAAAGATCAGGTATTTGTTTTTGGTTCTGTTGGAAAGGATCCCTGGGGGGATTATATTTTGGAGGCATTAAAAAATATATTTGTTAATGTGGATAAAGTAAAACGTGTTAATGCTATACCAACTGGTTTTTTGATTGTTGTTTTAGATGCTGATTCAGAAAGAACCATGATAGGGAGCAGGGGTGCCAACGAAAAGCTTGAAGTTTCACAGGATGAACTCTTAAGCCTACATCCTGATTGGATACACCTTTCTGGTTATTCTATCCTAAACAGAAATGGAAAAAGGATCCTCTACAGTGTACAGCAAGCTGCAAAAAAACTTGGCATAAACTATTCGGTAGACTTGGAAGGTATTGAGACCAGAGATTTAGATTTCTCTATCGCTCAACCAATAATTTTTTGTAATGAAGGATTTTGTGCTGATAAAAACGTTAAAAACTCAAAGATTGCAATAATAAAAGCTGGATCAAAAGGATGTTACAGAGTTTATAATGGTGAAGTTATTCAGCACAGCGCTCCCAAGGTAAGCGTAGAAGATGCTACAGCAGCAGGTGATGCTTTTAACGCTGCTTTTATTCATGCTTATAAGAAAAGCGAAGATGTTGACTTTGCGTGCGAGTTTGCCAACAAGATTGCCGCCAAAAAGGTTACTAAAAAAGGAAATTGGGTTAAAATGCCATACAATAAGTTCTTAATGGAACTAAACCGGCATTAATTTCTAACTCAGACGTATTAAGGGACATAGTACCTTGTTATGAGGTTATGGATAGTCTTCTCGCAAAAAGCTTTAATCAGATGATTTTTATGGCTGATGCAGTAATCTATCCCACCTTTACGGACTGGGCCTTAGTGTTAAAAGATGAACAGGTAAGCCCTGACCGCAAGGTCATGGCAGTTCACAAAGTTACGTATGTGTTAAACTTTGATTTTTTTATTTAAGGTAACAATAATTTTTAAAATATTGGTATTTATAACTTATTTTTTAAACAAAAAGGCGAATAAAAAGCAAAATAATGGAGCATTTAGATTAGGTAAAAATTATATTTGTTTTTTGCGTATATAATGACGTGAAAGAGCCTACAGTAACGCTTACTCTTGCAAGTGACATACAAAAAAGGGAAGAGATTTCTAAAAGACTTCTTAAGTTCGGTAGAGTTAAAATAATTGAAAAGTACGCTAACGCCCCGCAGGAAATAGAAGAGGCTGCCAATTTCGTTATAAATTTAGCTGAGAGGGCAGAAATAAGGCCCGAATTAGGATATACAGAAATAATACAGGGGAAAACAATAAAGAAGTTTGTATTTAAAGGCTCTGATCTAAACGAAATTTTGAACGACGTCAAGCAGAAGGTATTAGGAGCTGCTTATAAGCTCAATGGGAAATTGCAAGAACTTGAAAAAGCTGAATCAGAACTGACTAATCTAAAAAATGAATACTCTAAGCTTTTACCTTTCAAGGGGATTTCAACGGATCTTACGTTTATAAGTAGTTTAAAAAGGTTTGTGGTCAAGTTTTATTTGTCAAAAGAGCCCGTTACATTTGAGTGTTGCCTAAGTTCTGTTCTAGAAAGGGGTAAAGAGGAATACCTGATCGTAGTTTCTGCCGAAGCTAATAAGGCAAGAGATATCGAACAAATAGCTTATTCCAAAGGTTTAGTCGAATTACAGCCGCCATCAGGATCGCCCGAAGCTAAGCTAACCGATATTTCAAAAAAGATAGATGACTTACAAAGGAATTTTCTAAAGCTAAATGAAGAAGTGAAAGAGTTGAAATTAGCTTTGGAAAACGAAATAAATGCGGCGCTTGAATCGCTTCAGGTTTTAAAAGAAGTATCTGAAATAGGAAGACCGGAAGGCAGATTTATCATAAGTAAAGTTGAAATACTCAGGTCAGATATACGGAGGTTTTATGACAGCTTTAAAGATATAGCTATAATTGGAGGATTATCCGATGCTGACGAAGTGGAACTTAAGAACCCGATATACATGAAGAACTTTGATCCGTTGACTGAAACTCAGGGTATTCCGGGTCCTTACGAGATAGATCCAACGCCTATAATTTCAATAATCTTTCCTTTCTTTTTTGGGTTTATGTTTCCAGATATGGGACAGGGCTTAGTATTGTTCATTCTTGGCTTCATTATTTACATAAAAGGCTGGAAGAACAAAAAGAAATGGGGTGCTATGCTTGCCTCATTTGGTGCTGCAGCAACAATAATGGGATTACTTTCTGGTGAAGTTTTTGGATTTGAAGTTTCTACCATTCCAATTTTAGGATCATTTCTTGAAAAATTGGCAGTTTTGAGGTCGTTCAGCTCTTTAACTACTGACGCGATTCTTACAATGCTTTCAGTAGCAATTTTAATTGGAATTGTTCACTTAACTTCAGGATATTTCCTGGACTTTAAACAGACCCTCAGAAGAGATAGAAAAGCGGCCTTTTTTGAAAAGCTTCCCGTATTGATAGCCTATATTGGCGCTGTTTTTATAGGCTTAAGTATAATAGGCAGCAATTACTCATTTAATCTATTTGCAGGAAGGGCTGCGCTGATAGGCGTTCCTAACAGAATACTTAGCTCGATTACGGTTCCGGTGACGGCCATTTCGATATTTCTGTTTATGTTTTACACCGTAAAAAGGGAAAACCCTCTTGACGCTTCGATACAGTTTATGTTTATAGTCATTGAATTTTTGGCCAACACAATAAGCTACAGCAGGCTTGCAATACTATTTCTAGTTCATATAGTGCTGATGAAAACTTTAAACGCAACCGTGGCAATGGGAGCTATTTCGTTACCGCTTTTGATTTTTGGAAACCTAGGAATAATGGCTCTCGAAGGATTGATAGTATATATACAGTCCTTAAGGCTTCACGTTTATGAATGGTTTACAAAGTTTTACATGGGAAGTGGAACCAGGTTTAAAGGCATAACGGACAGCCTGACCCATGCGTCCATTTATGTACTTTAACTTCAACTAAGCTATCACTATTTTTACAGGATCAACTTTTTCTTCTTTAAGTATAAAAGCTTGCATTTTTAGATCAGTAATTGATATTATAATCCATACATATGGGTTTAATTTCATATATTTTATATCGATCGTTGAAGGTACTGGCAACCCGTGATGACTGTGAACTATAGCAACGATGTCTAAACCCTTTTCTTCAGCTCTTTTATATATGCTGAGAAGTTCATCAGGCTCTACGTTAAATTCGGCCGGAGAATTTGCCGCATTTTTTGCTTTAACAAGCTCTTTTACATCATAAACGCCATTATTTATAAACCCTAAAAGAAAACAAACAGCTTCGTTAGGTTTGTTTATATAAATATAATTAATCAATTCGTTCAGAATGTTTTTGGGTATTTTTATTATCAAATTATGTATGTATTGTATAAAATCAAAATTAAAAAGTTTTTTATAACAAACATGTTTGATAATTTATTAATGCGCAAACAATCATCTTTTTAAAATGACTTTACGTGAATTATGTTAAAAACTCTCTAAAAGGAAACTTCAAAAAGTTTAATATATCCCGTTACTTTCTAACACATGTAATGCCTGACGAGTGGAGCTTGGATAACATTGATGGTGTAGGTCCCGTTACTAAACAAAAGCTTAACGAAGGTGGCATCTATAATGTACTTGATCTAGCGGCGAGAAATATATCAGACGTTAGCGACATTTTAGGAGGCGATATAGAAAAAGCTGCCGATCTAGTTAACAAAGCCAGGACGTATTTGGTTCAAAAAGGTCTTTTGAGTAAAGATTTTGTTTCTGCAGCTGAGCTGTATAAAATAAGAAAAAGCGTAGAAAGAATAAGCACAGGATCCAAAAATTTAGATGAACTTTTTGGTGGCGGTATAGAAACTGGAGCTATTACTGAGCTTTATGGTGAATTTGGATCAGGCAAAACACAGATATGCCACACATTGGCGGTAATCGTACAATTTCCAAAAGATAAAGGTGGGCTTGAAGGTGGTGTTATATATTTGGACACTGAAAACACATTCAGGCCTGAGAGAATTTCAGAAATAGCCGAAAACAGAGGGCTTGACCCGCTAAAAGCTTTAAACAGAATTATAGTTGCAAAGGCCTACAACAGCTCTCATCAAGAGCTTCTTGTAAGAGAAATGGGGAAGTACATAGAAAGTGAAAAGATTAAACTGGTAATAGTTGATTCAGCGGTTTCACATTATCGTTCTGATTTTCCCGGAAGATCAACCTTAGCAGAAAGACAGCAACGTCTAAACGCGTTTATGCATCAGTTGCTCAGAATTGCTGACATGTACAGGGTAGCTGTAGTCGTAACTAACCAGGTTCAGGCATCACCTGATACATTTTTTGGCGATCCTACAAGGCCCGTTGGCGGTCACGTAGTAGCTCACATGAGCACGTACAGAGTTTATCTTAGAAAATCAGCAAAAGTAAGAATAGCAAGAATGGTTGACAGCCCATATTTGCCTGAAAGAGAAGCCGTATTTATAATAGATGAAAAAGGAGTGGACGATCCTCCAGAAGAAAAGAAAAAGGAAAAGTAAATTTTTATTAAGCCCCTTAACTTCTATTTTTAAGTTGAACGTTGAAGAAAGGTTTAGATTAATTGCTAAAGAGCCAACCGAGGAGATAGTAACGCCTGAAGAACTTAAAAAACTCCTTGAAAGCGAGAATAAAATAAAACACTATATAGGACTTGAAATATCGGGCCCTTTGCATCTTGGCAGTCTTTTAATAGTTGGTTTAAAATTAAGGGATTTTGTTAAAGCGGGAATAGACGTAACTGTGTTTTTAGCAGATTGGCATAGCTATATAAATGAGAAGCTAGGGAAAGACCTTCAAAAAATAAGGGCCGTAGCAGAAAGTTATAAGAAAGCGTTTTCAACGTTTGTCGGTTCAAATTTGAACTATATTTACGGTTCTGAACTTTATGGATCGTATAGATCCTACTGGGAAGATCTTTTAAAAGCTGCAACAAACCTTAACCTTACAAGAATCTCGAGGACGCTTACCGTAGCAGGAAGGGATGAAAAAGAGGAATTGACGTTTGCACAGTTTATATATCCTCTTATGCAGATCAGCGACATACATGCTTTAGACGTCGATATAGCTCATGGCGGAACAGACCAGAGGAAAGCACACATGCTAGCTAGAGACATCTTTCCTAAACTCGGATGGAAGGTTCCTGTAGCGGTTCATCACCATCTCCTTCCAGGATTACAAAAGCCTTCTGAGTTTAAAGATGAAAGTTTCAGCAAGATGAGCAAATCAAAGCCTTCTGGAGCTATATTTATCCATGATAGTTACTCTCAAATAAAAGAGAAATTGCAAAAGGCGTGGTGCCCTCCTGGAATAGTAGAAGGAAACCCGGTTTTGGAGATGATAAAATATATAATAATGCCGTTAAATGGGGAATTTCTGTTAAAAAGGGATCCTAAATACGGCGGCGACTATCTTTTTAAAAATTTTAATGAGCTTGCAGAGGCCTATAAAGCTAACAAGATACATCCTTTTGACCTTAAATTATCTACAGCAGATCATATTTATGAAATAATCAAGCCAGTAAGAGAAACGCTGATAAACAGCGATGAATACATAAAAATAATGGAAAGCATCGGTTTCCGTATCGAAAGATAGAATATTTTTATATTTAAGAATTTATATTTGTAATGATTGTTTAGAATTTTAATTTATTTTGAAAAAAGTTTATAAACAAAGCTTGAATTAAACAATATTGATGGAAATACTGTTTCTATCTCAAAATGAAGTTAATGAACTGGTTTCGATGACAGAAGTTACAAACGCTGTAGAAGAAGCGTTCAGGGAAAAATCAAGGGGAAACGTTGAAATGCCGCCAAAAACGTACGTCTTTTTTAAAGAATTTGAAGGGGATTTCAGAGTTATGCCTGCATACATAAAATCTTTAAAAGCCGCAGGCGTAAAAGTCGTTAACGTACACGTAAAAAACAGAGAAAAAGGCCTTCCTACAGTTATGGCCACAATACTGTTGCTAAGTCCAGAAACAGGTCAACCATTAGCTGTTATGGATGGAACCCTGCTGACTTCAATGAGGACAGGCGCTGCAGGAGGTATAGCCGCAAAATATTTGGCCAAAAAGGGTTCTAAAAAAGTAGCGTTTGTTGGGGCTGGTACGCAAGCAAGATACCAGCTTCTTGGATTAAAAGAATTTTTCACAGGCTTAAAAGGAAAGGCCTATGATATATCAAAAGATTCGTTAGAAAGCTTTTTACAGTTTGCAAGATCAAACGGCGTTGAAATTAGCGTAGCTGAAAACGTCAAAGAATGTGTTTCTGATGCGGACATAATTGTTACTACTACACCTGCAACTAAACCTGTTGTTATGCATGAGTGGGTACCAGAAGGTTCTCATATAAACGCCATAGGCGCTGATGCGCCCGGTAAAGAGGAGCTAGACCCTCAAATATTGCTTAAAGCAAGAATAATAGTAGATGATATGGAACAGGCAGTACATTCAGGTGAGGTAAACGTTCCGATATCAAAAGGATTGCTAAAACCTCAGCAAATTGTCGGCGAGCTAGGCGATGTATTAGAAGGTAAAATTAAGGGAAGAACATCAGATAAAGATATAACTATATTTGATTCAACAGGCCTCGCAATACAGGACATAGCTTCTGCAAATGTCGTCTATACTAAAGCGAAAAAGGCTTCAAAAGGATCCCTGTTAAAGCTGTTTTAAAATTTATATTCTGCTAAAAAATATTTTTTTATAAATGAAAACAGCGCTCATTTTTTTCTTGCTGGTTGCTTTAGCTTTTAACGTTAACCCGCACGCTAACATAACAGTTTATCCAAACGGTTATGCAGGAATAAATATAATGGAAAACGTGACGGAATTTGTACCAGTAAACATAACTGTTATAGGGGTTCCACAGGGATTGACCGTTTCTTACAGCAACGGCTCTCCAGCATACTATTCTTATTCAAACGGGGTTGTTAAAATTTTACCTGATGTTAACGGTACTGTTAACGTTAACTATTATACATACACGATAATATTTAAAAATAACGTCTCTTGGTTTATTAATTTCACTACTCCTTACTATACTATAGTTCAGCTACCTTACGGAGCGAGCCTGGTTTACATAAACGGTGTACCTTCTTCCGTTGAAGCCATAAACGGCACGCTTTACATATCTGTGCCCGCTGGTAAATGGGATATAGGATACGTTGTCCCGCCTCCTACTACAAAATCATCTCTTCAGGTTTCTTCATCATTTTCAGAGACGTTTTTAATTTATGCGGTGTATTCAGTTGTAATACTATCATTAGCTATAGCAATTGCATTTGCATATTCAAAAAGACATAAGGGAAAAGCTGTAGAAAGATCTTTGGACAATCAAATTCTTGACTTCATTAAGAAAAAAGGAGGAACCGTAAAGGAAAGTGAAATAAGGGAATCCCTCGTTCTTCCAAAAACTACAGCTTGGAGAGCAATTAAAAGACTTGAGCGTCAAGGCTTAGTAAAAGTAGAAAAGAAAGGTAAAGAAAATTACGTAACATTAACATGATTTACTAAAAATATGCAATGTTTAGAAAAATTTGATCCTTGATAGTTAATCATTTTAAAGCTAAAAAGCTTCTTAAATCTAATAAAAAAACGCGCATTTTCCGATATTTTTAATAAAGAGGCTTTAAGATTTTTATGTTGTGACTTTTAAAGATTTAAGAAGAGCAATAAATGCAAAAATTTCATTAAAATACATTTTTATTCTATGGGCGCTGTTCATTTTAAACCTGATTCTCTATTCGTTTTTTGTATATAGTTTGGTGCTTTATTATGCTAGTAATACAACAGCTTCGTATAACGTATTTTCCTTTTTATATTCAAACATCAGTCTAGTTAGCATAATAGAAATTTTTGGATTTTTGTTCATTGGAACTTTTGCATTCACTGAATACAAACTTTTGCAATCTTTAAAAACACACCAGGAAAAGCTCATTCAAATCTTATCTCAAATTCAAATTCCAAACTTAGATTCTCAAGCAAACGAAATAAAAAATTTAAAAATGCCCAATTCACTTTTATTACCAATCATTATGATATTTTTCTTTTTTATACCTCCTTTAGGAATTGTTTCGTTAATAATTTCGTTTTATGTGGTTTACAAATCGCACAAAACATTAGAAGAATTAGAATACCTCGAAGACAAAGCATTTTCACTGCTCGGAATCAAGCTTCAAAGAGAAAAAACTCAGAAGAAGAACTTTGTGCTTTATTTTATCGTTATTCTTATTACTTTTGGCTTTTTTATGCTGTATTTAATTTTTGAAGCAATAAAAGAATTTAATCGCCATGTTGAAGAGGATTATAAGTTACTAGAGAGCATAGAATTTTAAATCTCGCTCCTATATGGTAGATTGTCGACTAGATCCGGCATACCCCTCTTTCTTGATACAAGGAATGCAGCCGCTCTGTTGGCCATCTCTGCAGAATAAAATGGATCATTGCCTTCAGCAAGGAAAATTGAAAACGCCGCATTCCAGGCATCACCTGCTCCGGTTGTATCGACTGGATTCACATTTAATGCTGGGATAAGCCTTTCCTTGCCATCAGCTATAACTAGAACACCCCTCTCACCAAGAGTCACAGCCACCACTTTTACGTGCTTTGAAAAGTTTTTGGCCAGCGTCGCTATGTCTGCCTGAGAATCTGGTGACAGCCCAGCCATTATTTTGATTTCACTTTCATTGGGCGTTATGGCGTAAATCCCATCCAGCTCCTCTGGTTTTAGGTAAATGGCAGGAGCTGGGTTCAACACGGTTAACGAACGCTTTGAAGCCGTTCTGGCTGCAGCAAGTGCAGTCCTTGGTTCTATTTCAAACACCGTCATGAAAAGGTCAAAATCTGTATTATGAATTTTTTCCATAATCAGCTCGCTATCTAGTTTCTCATTGGCGTTGGGGCTTATGTAAATGTAATTGTTTCCGTCATCCATCAGAAACACAAAAGCATATCCTGTGTATCCATCTGTAACCTTGACACCGCTTACATCTATCCCCTCTTCTCTCCACCTTTTTATGGCCATCTCGCCGAACTGGTCATTTCCAACGGAAGCAATTATCTTAGTATTTGCGCCCATCCTGCTTGCTCCTATTGCCTGATTTGAGCCCTTTCCTCCATGCTCAATTCTCATGTAATTTACCCTTAAAGTTTCTCCCACAGCAGGATGTCTACTTGAACGAAGCACAAAGGTAGCATTATAGCTTGCAAGCACCAAGGCCTTCATGTCAGTAGATGTGCAGGAGCTTTAAATAAAGATTTTATAAAGTTGAGCTGAGGTGAACTACTCTGTCTTTTCTTTTAGTGCGCTTAAATAATGGATGTACAGGCGCAATCATAATTAATTATTCAATAAAATATCGTATGCTGAAATTTTTATAGACGCTTGTTGTATTCCCAAAACCTATGCCAAAAGGTGGCCTTGGCGAGTTTTCAAGCAATTTCTTTACTATATCTTCTTTAGTATCTAACATTGGCAAGGAGTACAAAGTTAGCCTTTCCTTCTCATCTTTTCCTACAACGCTTATTGCAGCAAAGGCATGAAATCTATTAGTTTCGCTCTTGTACTTGCTCAAGTACATGTCTAACTTTCCATAATATGGCTCTTCAGTGAAGTCAATTGCCATCTTCATCCCATCTTTGGCATGACTGCTCAATACGATCCTGTTGGCTTCGTTTAACGCATTCACAACATGCTTTAGGTCAAGGCTCTCTAGCCTGCGTAGCAGTGTGTCTGGTGAAGGGAATCCCTTAGTGTATTTTAAAGATTCTGCATATGCATTATTTATTGAGATATAAATCAAAGGCTTTATCATATTCTTGTGCTTTGAATTCCTTGCAACATTTATCCCAAGGTTATCTATCAGAGCTTTAGAGCAGAGTTTATATAATTTCCTTACCAATTTCCTGTTGGGCGTCATTTGTTATACACTAAACCGTTAAATCAGATGAGGCCCCTAATAAATTTCCTCAGAAGAGTGAAGCATTATACTTGCGGGAGTACTGACTTTAATTTAAAATTTAAATATGAAAATTTTTTATATCGTAACATGAGCCAAGTGAACGTGGATAAGATAGTAGTAAGGGCCAAGTCATTTGGGTTAAACGTATTTTTCGGCAGAGTAGATAGTCCATTTCTTTCTCATGCCTTCTGGGACGATAAACAGGGCGATTATGTCAAATTCCTAAAACTGGCAAAGGATTCTGGTGCTTCAATAGTAATCGTTGATGTTCATATGGTTGAAGCTGATGACATAGATGGAAATATGATTAACACGGAATCGATTTCCGACGAAAGTGAGCTCAAAAGGGCAAAGGAGCTGAACAGCAAGCTCGAATCTTTCAGACAGTACATTGGCATGGTTGCAAGCGTGGACGTGACATGGATAAGCAATAATGTAGCATACATCTACTCCGAATATGCTCCCTGGGCAGATGAATTCTATGATCTTTTGTATGAAATTGAGCAAGTAACAAGGGTGCCGTTAACTTAATCCCATAACCTGTTAACCTTACGCAATCAACAAATTGGCTTAATCCATTCAGGCAGCCGTTCATTTAAGAGTGATGCTGAACCAATTTCCTCATGAACACATAGTTATAGAAAAACCTAAAGGCTTGCCAGTTACTTACGTGCTCAAATTTTGGCTTTTTGCACGGGAAAAGGTAGTCAAAAGCTTCAGTCCTTTATATGTCAATTCATCCTTTACATGTGATTCTTCATGCTCTGTTCATATACAACATGATCTACATCTGTAGGCATCAACGTACCAAAGAGCTCCGTCTGTGTAGATAGTCTTCCTGCCATACTTCTTTACAAGCTTCCTTATGAAAAAGCATAAGAGAGTTCTGGTGCCAGCTTATGTAAAACGATAGGAACGCTTTTAGTTGAGGTTCATACGCTACCCATAGCTTCCCACTAACGTTTATTTCAGTTTCATCAATAAATATGGAATTGACATCGTGTTTGTCAACGTCAAAGGAGTCCAATACGAAAGAATACTTCTGAATCCATTTCCATATTGCAACATGGCTCCTCTTGATTATGGGCTCGAGTACATGGGAAGCCCTCCTCAAGCTCAAACTGGAGAAATAATTAAAGATATAGAGTATAAGTGCTATTGGTGTCCTGTTTCTGGTTTGTGTCATCATTTGCTAGAAATAGGGCACTGTTTAAAAAATAAGCCTTTAGTTAACTGCACCTACTGTACGGACAAAAAGATTAAATTAACACTAAATATAACAACTGATAAATGATAAAGATAACCAACGTAAGATTAAGAAATAGGGAAGGTTTGTATACTGTTGAAATAAAAGGCGATAAAATATCAAACATATCAAAATATTCAGGTGAATCTGGAGACATAAACGGTATGGGAAACCTCTTGACAGAAAGCTTTGTAATACCTCATGTGCATATAGACAAAGTTGAAACTGGCGATATGATTGAGAAAGATACGGTTTCGATATACCAGCTTGGGGGAGGCGCGGATGAAGCTATAAGAAAAGCGGCTGAAGTAAAAAAGCACTATGACTCTGAGATCATTGCTAACAGGGTTGTGGAAAAATTTCTTCAAGGTATTTCTCACGGAGTTACTTCTATGAGAGTTTTTGCAGACGTTGACAGCTATGCAGAACTTAAAGGATTTTTGGGAGTTATGAAAGCTAAAGAGAAAGTTAAAAACATACTAGATGTAGAAATAGTAGCCTTCCCTCAGCAGGGATTTTTTACAGACGTGGGCGCTCAATCCATCGTAGAAGAGTCAATAAAAAAAGGGGCCGATGTCGTAGGCGGTATACCGTGGATTGAGAAGACTGAGGAAGATATGAAACAACACATAAAGATATCTCTTGAGCTGGCAAAAAAATACAACAAACCCGCGGCGTTTCTGGTTGATGATGCTCCTGACCCAAAGCTTAAAACTTTAGAGTATTTAGCTGACGAAACAGTAAATTATGGCATGCAGGGAAAAGTTGAAGCGTGCCACGCAAGAGCCTTAGAAGTATATGATAGAGAATCCCTTTACAGAGTTTTTGAAAAGGTCAAAACAGCGAAAATATCCCTCGTTACGAACCCTCATACAGGTAAATATCATCTGCCTGTAAAGGAAGCATTAAAATACGGAATAAATGTAGCGCTTGGACAAGATGATTGTAACGATGCATATTATCCTTATGGCTCCTGCAATCCTCTTGAAATTGCGTTTCTAGCTTCTCATCTTCTTTGGATGATGGATCCAGAAGGTAGAGAAAGTATTTACGATATGATAACTTGGAGAGCTGCAAGCGCTGTTGGTACTGAAAATAGGCTGGAAACAGGCAAAAGCGCTGATCTTGTGTTGTTAAGAAGAGATAACGTTAAACAGGCAATAAGATATCATGAAAAGCCGGTATATGTCTTCAAACAGGGGTTAATCGTGTCTGAAAACATCTAAGAGTCTAGCAGTTTTTGGAACTTCTTCGGGAGCCGGAAAAACTTTACTTGTTTCTCTTTTACTAAAGCATTTCAGGAAAAAGGGCTATTCTGTAGCCCCCTTTAAGGCTTTAAATATATCGCTAAACGCAGGTGTTGGAAAAGGCGGAGAAATGGCATACGCACAGGTTTTTCAGGCCCAAGTAGCCGGTTTAGAACCCGAAGTTGAAATGAACCCGATTTTGGTTAAGCCTCAAGAAAAAGACCTTTATGTTGTTATAAAAGGAAAACACAGAGCAACTGTAACTGTTGAAGAGTTTTATGGTCAAAAGTTTCAGGAATATTTGAGAGATGTTATAACCGATTCTTTTAATAAACTTTCAAAAAAGCATGACCTTATAATAATTGAAGGTACAGGAGCGCCGACGGAAATAAACTTACCTGACCTTTCAAACAGATATATGCTAAAGATATCTGGAGCAAAATATTTGCTTGTAAGCGATATATACAGAGGAGGTTCGCTTGCCAGCATCTTAGGAACCGTTATTATTTTGGGCAGAGAACGGTTCATAGGAGCGATCTTAAACAAATACTCTGGGAAAGAAGATCTTATAAAACCAGCAATGTCAATAATGATGAAAAGGTACGGTATAAAGATACTCGGTTTTATCCCTTATCATGAAATAGTAGCGCCATGGGAAGATGGATCTGACAGCGTTCCGAGCAGGTACGGTCGGGTTAAGATTCTCTTTGTGAGGACACCGTACATGTCTAATTTCACAGATGCGTTCCCGCTATTCATGTATCCTGATACAGGGATAAACTTTCAGGGTTACGTATCTGGTGGCTATGATTTGATAGTCTTCCCAGGATCGAAGGTCACAGTAAGGGACATAAGGTATCTCAAATCGGTAAACGCTGAAGAAGAATTGAGGAACGCTATGAAAAACGGATCAACCATAATGGGCATCTGTGGAGGCCTGCAGGCTCTTGGAGAAAAAATAATAGATAATTTGGAAAGCAAGGAAGGTGAATACAGTGGCCTTTCGCTTTTAAAGGCAAAGACGGTGATGAACAGCTCAAAGGTCGTGGCAAATTCAAACGCTAAAGTTCTGAAAGGTCCTGCGGCTGGCACTTTGATAAGAGGTTATGAAATACATTACGGGGTAACAGAACACAGGACGCCTTTTGAGCTGATTTATCAAAGGAACAACCTCAGTACATTCGAGCAAAGCGGGGCTTATGAAGGGCAAGTTTTCGGAACGTACATACACGGCATATTTGAAAATGAGATATTTACCTTGAAGCTTTTGAACAGTTTAAGACAGAAAAAAGGTCTTGAGCCCATTTCTCTCAGTTCCGTACAGCCTTTTGAAGATATACACGAAAAAGTCTACAGAGATTTTAGGAAGTTTGTGGACGTTCAGGCAATCGAAAGTGAGATTGGGCTTTAATTGTTTAAGTTACACAGACGTTGTTCTTAGAAGGATCTTTTTGATCTGTTAATAAGAGAAAAATAAACGATTGATAAAGCCCCAAGCAGATCAGCTGAAGACCAAATTTCAAACGGGTTAGTTAATTTTGATAACAAAAAGCTTCCGTAAAGAGAACCAAGGGACCTTGATGAACTGCTCAGCATACCGAAAACGCCCAGGTAGCTACCCCTTTTTTCTTCTTTTGATAGCAGGTTAGCAAAGGTCATTGAAAGCGGGGACACTATGTTTTCGCCAAGAGTAGTTATACATGTGCCCAATAAAGCATATATCAATCCTCCAAACGCATAAACGAAAAAACCTACAATGTAAAAAATTATACCGTATTCAATCCAGCGTACGATGTTCTTGCTGTAAAGCATCTTCGCCATGGGCATCTGAAATACAGCAACGATAGCTCCGTTAAGCAGGTATATGAGTCCATAGAGGGACACAGGCACGTTCATGTTGACAGTTTCGTAAATGGTTAATGTCAAACCGAACTGAGCTATAAAAGCGTAAATCAGCACAAACGGAGATATTTTTTTCAGATAATCGAGGTCCTTGAAAGTGCTGATATCGAGGTTAGAGTAAAATCTCTGTTTTGCTTTCAAAAACAGAAAAAGAACAGATGAGGCAAGCACTATCAGTCCTGAAATTATCCAGGTGTTTTTGAAGCCCAAATACCCTATCATTACACCTCCGATCAAGGGGCCTGCAGCCCAACCAACGTTTATTCCGATCCTCATTCTGCTGTAACCCCTGATCATGCCATTCTGATCAGAACCTAATTCTCCAACATAAGCGTTAAAGGCAGACATGTTTGAGCTCCCAAAAAAGTTCTGAAAAAGTGACATAACTATGAAGACAAAATAACCCGATATCAGGAAGCTCATCCCCATCAGCACAAGAGCAAAACCGCTCCCGATTTGGGAAAAAATCATAACCTTCCTCCTTCCAAGCTTGTCGGAAGCGGCACCGCCAAAAAGCTGTCCCAGAGCTCCTACTACAGCAAGCATTACGTAAACAATACCAACATAAGGTAAAGGAAGGCCTTTTCTGTAAAGTGCGAGCCCTAGATAAGGCGAAATTAAAGCTACGGCAAAAGTTCTGAATAAGCCTACAAAAGGTATCAGCAGCTCCGATGTTTTATTTTCCGAAGCTTCTTTCATCAATTTCCGGAATCACCGTTTGTGCAAAGCGTGGCAATTTATCGGTCAATGACAGTAAACACCTGCACTTTTATGATACGCATTTACTCAGCACACTAGCTTTAAATTATCAGTCCATTCCTGAACTCGAAAGAACATTTTTTTACATCGCTTCTGACAAAACATACGGGCATAGCTTCTTCAGTAGTGAAAGCTGCCATCTTTAGACGGGAGTCTGCTGCTATAGCCCCCTGGTTGATTTGCCCTATTTCTTTTTTTACATCAAAAAATACTTTTTTTATGGATTCAAGAGGATCATCGTTCTTCATTTTTTCAACTATTCTGTATGCGGTCAAGCATCTTATGTTCTGTTCTCCGATACCTGTAAGGGCTGTACCCCCTATTCCTTTTAAGGCATAAAACCCGGCTCCCGGAATAGCCGAATCTCCTATTCTACCAGCTCTTTTTCCCTTTATACCCCCAGTTGAAGCGGCTGCGCTCGCATCGCCATCACGTGATACGGATACTGCTCCGATCGTCTCAAGATCTTCTGTCCCGGTCCCTTCTTTTCTTATGTTTCCTCCATAGCTTATCAGAACATGTCTTCCTTCATTTAAAACCTCAAGAGCTTTTCTGATTGCGCTCCCTTCCCTTAGATTAGCTACTGCTCCTGCGGCTCTGTCTTTACCCCTGAATATGCCGGCGTCCATCTCAACAAAGCCTGCGTCGTTGCTGACCGAGCCCTTCCCCGCGTTGAACATCCCGCTTTCTTCAACATAATATAAAGCTTCCACAACGGCGTCAACAGTGAAACCCTTTGCTGAATATTCGTAACCTATTTCAGCAGCTTTCAGCAGAACGCTCAGAGCTTTTTCGTCTTTCTTGCCTTTTCCGGCTCCACCGTGTACTACAAACGCCAATTCGTTTTCTCCCTTAAATAACTTGGTAAATCCCGTATTTTAATTCTGTCCTGAGACCAGCTATCTCTGTCCCTAACCGTTACGGTTTCGTCTTCAAGAGTCTTTGAATCAACTGTTATCGCAAATGGAACTCCCGACTCATCAAGCCTCGCATATCTTTTTCCTATATACCCTTTGTCATCAAAGATTACGTTAAAGCCATATTTTACGAGCGTATCCCTGACTTCAAGCGCTTTTTTGACAAATTCATCCTTAGAAACAAGAGGTAGCACAGCTACCAAGTTCTTCAGCAGCCCTTTTGGTAAAGAAAATATGTTCCTTCCCTCTTTTTTGTTATAGGCATAATACAGGGCGACTAGCGTTAGCCTGTCAAGCCCGAACGAAGGTTCTATGACGTGAGGTATGAACTTGCGTACTTCTTCTTTTTCAACTTCCTGTATTACCTTGTACTCTTTATCGTTAAGCCTGATGCTTCCGAGGTATACACCGTCTGACTTAATTTCAGGCTTCAGCTCTATAAGCTCTTTCCAGTTTTCTCTCTTCATGAGCTCTTCCCTGTTGATCACAACGCTCGTCTTAGTGCTGAGGGCTTTTCTCTTGGTAGCATACATTTCTTTTCCTGTAGCCTGCATGTGTGATTTCAGGTCAAAGTCTGTCCTGTATGCAAAGCCGGCAACTTCAGTCCATCCGAGCTCATCTAGGAATACTTCATGATCAAAAGTCTGAGCTGAATAATGGGCCCTTTCACCGTCTATCTTTTCAAAGAACCTCTGTTTTTCGTCAGGTACGCCAATGCCGTTGAGGAACTTTTTAGAAAGATACATAAAAAACGCAAGCCATTTGGTCTTTATAATTCCTCTTTGATAAGCCTCTTGAGGTGTGAGCTCTTCTGGTTCCCCACTTTCTCTAGCCTTCTCATGTAACAGCCTCAGCTTCTGATCATTTGGAAGATCTGGGGCATCCTCTTCCTGAGGGTCTATAAAGAGTTCAAGCTCCATCATATGAAATTCTCTCAGCCTTATCAGCCCCTGCCTCGGAGAAATTTCGTTTCTGTAACCCTTTCCTATCTGTACGACTCCCATTGGAAGCTGCTCCCTGTTATAATTATAAAGGCCGTTAAATTCAACAAATATTCCCTGGGCTGTTTCAGGCCTAAGATACCCTTTGTTTTCAGCATATGGCCCTATATTAGTTTCAAACATGTTCAGGTAAAGCTTAACCGACCATTCCTGTCCCCCGCACTTGGGGCACTTTACATTGTTTTGGTTAAGAAGCGCTTCAATGTAAGAAGGTTCGGCCCCTTCTGAGACTTCAACGCCGGCGTCCTTTAATAGGTGGTCGGCCCTGTATTTGGCTCCGCACTTTTTGCATTCAGCCATCGGATCTTTAAAGTTGTCAACATGCCCTGAAGCTTTAAGGATCTGATAAGGTAGAAGGTCAGGTGAATCCATTTCAATAAATCCAAAAGGCTTGACGAAAATGTCCTTCCACAGCTCCTCTATGTCTCTTTGAAGATAGGTTCCAAGAGGGCCAAAAGTGTAGAAACCACTTACTCCGCCGTAGATCTCGAAAGATGGCCAGAAATAACCCTTAATCTTAGCTAAATTCAGAACTTCATCAAGCTTACTCATGATTCAAACTAACAAGAAAGTGGATATTTATAGCCTTTCCTCTAATAGATGAGCCTTGCTTTTGGATTCTTCTCTTTTATCCATTTTAGCCTTTCTTTTACTCTATTTCTTATTTCTGGGAGCTCTTCAAATTCCCTTATTATCTTCCCATTCTCCATATATCTCTTCAGTACCGGCTCATAACCTTCTGGGGGCTCAAGGTAAGCTGACTGTATTATATCTTCGCCTTTCTCGTAGTTTCTGAAAACTTCCTTTTTGCCAGAAATGTCTCCCCTTTTCGCCTTTTTGATCATCTTCCCATCCTTTTCAACTTCAACTATCTTCATGTTAAAGTCAACTGTTGGGGCATCTGAAACAGAAGTTCCTATCCCGTAGCCGTCCACTATATCGTTCATCTTGATGATGTCCTCCTCATCTATCCCTCCAGAAATTAAGATCTTGACGTTCCTACCTCCTCTCTGATAAAGCTCCCATTTAACTTCTTCAACTATCTTCCTCCAGTCACCTTTTCTTGAACCGGGAGTATCGAGCCTTATCCCGGCGAGCTTTCCGTTCAAGGTTTCCAGGGCCATTATGCTTTCCGTTTTCTCATCGTAGTAGGTATCAACAAGCGCTATCCTTGGAACTTCCTGTTCTATGTGTTTATCAAAAGCTAACCATGCATTCCTTGGATCGTCAAAAAGCAGTATAAAGCTATGGGGCATGGTTCCTGAACCTTTCATTCCGATAAGGTTTGCGCCTATCACGTTGCTGAAACCGTCAAAACCGGATATGTAAGCACCCCTTTCTATCATTGGTGCAAGAGCGGGATGAGTCCTCCTTGTGCCGAAGCTGAGAAGGATCTTTTCATCTCCAGCCAGAAACCTGAACCTTGCGGCCTTTGTTGATATGCCGCTCATAGAACACAGGAAACCAAGAAGGGCTGTTTCAAACCTTGCAAAGTACCTGTAGGGCCCTTCGATCCTCATCACCGGTTCATAGGCTATATCGTTTTTTGATGTAAAGAAAACCTCTCCTTCATCAAAAGACCAGACAGATACCGGAAGGCCCTCCAGAAGTTTTAACACTTCATAAACGCCGCTAAGAACCCCCCACTGGTCTTGGTAAGGGAGGTGTCTTGTGTAAATTTCGGCTACAACCCTCGGGTTTATTTTTTCGCCGTCCATTGCCTTTTCAACGTTAAGAAAGTAAAAATCAGTTGCTAGACCATTTTTTATTTCATCTTCGTTAGCTATCCAGAACTTCCTGTCCTTTAGATCATATTTCATACATAATTTTAATCAAAACCTGTTTATAAATTGATTTTCAATTTATGGGGGTTAAGGGGGCGAAAGTCCCCCTCCGTGAGCTTTAGATAGCCCCTTACAACAGGTTTTTATATAAAGAAAAATATTACATTGTTAGTGCCCAACTTAGAGAAGAATGCCAAGATCAGGGAGAAGAGGAAGCAAACCTTACTTAGGAGAAAGACTCAAGAAGCAAAAACTTTTGAGCTAAAACTTGATAAAAGTAAGATCTCAAAAACCAAGCTTGCTATCCTTA
>Ga0081529_120643_pt1 | contig 28617 bp, 29 predicted proteins | sample EchGeymetagenome_FD_71012 | JGI IMG/M metagenome (GOLD analysis project Ga0081529, IMG submission 71012) | Ferrous microbial mat and aquatic microbial communities from Echinus Geyser, Yellowstone National Park, USA - transect B T=78-80 C v2... ...
GATTTTAGGCAGGAACACAGTAGCATGTAATCTTAACAAGTTTGACAAAAATCACAAATGTGTATTGTAGTAAAATAAAATATACCAAAATAATGCATACAAGATATTCAATTTAAATATTTGAATAAAGTATTATAAAAACATTTAAGAAGTGAATAAAATGGCAAAGAAAACAAAGGGAAAGAAAAAGAAATAAGTGAATAGGTTTGTTTTGTTTGCTTTTATTTTTTGCTCTTTCTTTTTTTATTGATTTGGTAAATTAAATCCTTTGAACTTTGAAGCTAAGCCTCTTAGGTTTCTATCATTCTTGAATGCATTGAGCAATTTCTTCATCTTTGCAAAGTCGCTTAGCAGCTCGCGCACATCCTTTTCTGTTGTACCACTACCCTTCGCAACGCGCTTGATCCTGCTTGCATCGTGCATAAGCTTTTCATACTTCCTCTCTTCGGGTGTCATAGAGCTTATAATAGCCTTGTATTTTTTCATCTTAGCCTCGCTCTGCTCTATAACCTCTTTAGGCGCATCAGCTAAACCCAGCATGCCGAGCACGTTCTTAATAGGACCTATCTTTGACATTGCCTTGAGCTGCGTGTAGAATGTATCGAAATTGAGCTCTTCTATGTCAACCTCTTCCGGCTTTATATTTGCCTCTTTAATAGCTTCCTGTATTGTTGAAACAAGTCCTTCTATATCTGGAATGCCGAGAAGCCTGCCTACAAACTTGTTTGGATCATAAAGCTCAAGAGCGTTGAGCTTTTCCCCTGTGCCTATAAATGTTACCCTAGAATTCGCAGCTGCCACTGCGCTGAGTGCACCACCACCTTTTCCAGAGCCGTCAAGCTTTGTTACTATAACACCATCTATCTTTACCGCTTGATCGAATTCTCTTGCCTGCTTGCTTGCAACTTGGCCTATATCAGCATTTATAACAAGAAACTTTTCATCAGGCTTAAAAGCGTTTGCAACATTCTTAAGCTCATTTATAAGCTCTTCATCTAAAGCATTTCTTCCGCTTGAGTCGCATATTATTACCTTTTTGTCCTTTAGTGCTTCGAGCCCTGCCTTTGCTATCTTAGCCGCATCATGCTCACCCTTAATGCCAAAGAACGCAACATTTGCTTGCTTTGCAAGTGTCTCTAGCTGCTCATAGGCTGCCGGTCTAGAAACATCGCAGCAAATAAGCCCTGCGCTAAGGCCGCGGTCTTGGTAGAACTTTGCAAGCTTAGCGGCTGTTGTGGTTTTACCAGAGCCATATATGCCAAGAAGAAGAATCCTTTTTGGCTTAAACTCAGGCTCATACTTCTTGCCCATAAGCCTTACAAGCTCTTCATAAACCTTGCTTATTATAAAATCCTTATGCGATATTCCTGGCGGTACCTCTTCATGAAGAGCGGCATCCTCTACCCTCTTTGTAAGCTCGAGCACCAGCTTAACATCTACATCTGCGCTTAGCAATGCCTTTTGAAGCTCTTTGTTAAACTCTTTTATTGTCTTTGAATCAATTATTGTGGAGCCCCTGAGCCTTGCAATCGCTTTTCTTAAACCTTCACCTAAATCCATAAAATCATTTTAGCACTAGCAATAGCTATTGGTATAAAGAGATAAAAATATTTATATGTTCATAATCTATACTTAAAAATTATGCGGGCTCGTAGCTCAGCCTGGTTAGAGCGGCGGTCTTATAATTTAAAAATAGGTAAGCCGTAGGTCGAGAGTTCGAATCTCTCCGGGCCCATTATATTAATATGATAAAAGACAATAATTGTTGACATTCCCCACGAATAAATTCGTGATGTTTGCTATGCATTCTGTCAGATCAGGCAGCCCACAAATCAGGCTGTTTTTCTGTTATATTAAACCTGTAATTATCTCTTCTGCTTTAGCCACAGGATTTGGATCTTTCATTACTGCACTGGCCAAACCAACGCCTGAGGCTCCGAGTTCGACAGACCTTTTTGAGTCTTCTTTACTGCTTATTCCAGCTCCAACAAGAAGTTTTCCTCCAACCTTGTTTATTTCTTCTACAGATTTTATTATAACCTCGGGTTTTACTCTTGAAACAGATATGCCGGTGCCTATAAGTTCAGGAGGTTCTATTAGGACATATGTTGGAAATAAAAGTGCTGCTGGTGCTACAAGTTCATGTCTATCAACGCATAACGCCGATTCTAAGCTTGCAGAGTGAAGATATTTTATTGTCTCTGCAATTTCATCCATTCTTATCCTTTTTTCACTATGGTTTATCATACTCCCCTTAGCACCAGCTTCCTTTATCATTTCAGCGGTTGTATGTCCTGTATAAGCACCATCTTTTACCAGATCAACATGCTGAGCGTATACTTTTACTTTTTCCACCGATCTGGAAATCCTTTCAATCATAGTTGCAGGAACAGCGAGTATTATCTCTACATATTGATACTTTTCAGCCAGCATATCAATCTGTTTTGCTAAACTTATGGCTTTTTCCCCGTAACTGTTTGAATAAGTCTTAAAGTTTAGTAAAAAAGTCCTCTTTAAGCTCATGATCAACCTCCAAGGCGAATCAGTATGTGCTGTTATTGTAAAGCTGTCCTTTGCAATATTTCACATTGTCAATCTTCAACTCAAACATAGAACCCCTCATAAATATAGCGTGTTGAATTTTTAAAAACCTTCTTTTCGAATGTAAATTCAATCCCCATAGGAGGATTCACTTCCACTCTTCAAAGGCAAACCCATGCATCAAGTAGAATAGTCACGGATAAGGTGGCTATAATGAATACATGTATTTTCATGCCTTATCGCATATCTCATAAGGTATGCAATGTAATTTTATGGATTTGACGAGAGTTATAAAATGGTCTAACAAAATGATTATGTGAATCAAATTTTCAACAGCCTCGTAAATGTTTATTAAACTATCTGTGACAAAAGATAAAGAATAAATAGATCATTTTGTATTTTTAATTAAAGAGTTAAGGTGATAAAAATGGAAGAGGAAAAACCCAGTAAAAACGAGGAAAAATCTGATAGGGTAGATAGGGGGATATTAGCAATATTAAATACTAATTATGAAGGTCCTACCTGGCCATGGTTGGGTCCGGTAGATGAACCAGAAAAGAAGCGACAAAATAAACGATGGTTACATATCCTTTTACGGTTCTGTAGAAGAACCGATTAACATAGTTGATATATCGGTGGAATTTCCTTTGTCTTTGAAAATGTATATTCACCAAACGTATTTTTGAATACGGGAATACTCCTCTACAATTGATCACATACGATAGAGGATTTGCAATTTTAGTTATTGGACAACACCTTTCGAATTTAACTTCGTCCCTACCGCATGGGCTGCTTTCTCTATTTCGATGGTAAACAATGCAGTAAGTAGAGACTTAGGTGTAAGTATGATGGTGACCATAAAAATAAAATAGTAGAGGTCCTTGCGTATGCAAGTTTCGATTAGGCACGGGCATACAAGGAAATATGCCAAACACTTGGTTGCATTGGAGATAAAACAGATGGCGCATCTTTGAGATAGAGAACTCGCAGAACTTCTATCAAAAATGAAATCTGAAGAATACTAAATCACAAACAGCACTTTAATTTTACAACCTTTTCTAAGGCGAGGAAAGAGTCTATGCAGATAATGAAGGAACTTTTCGAAATGCTTGTAGACAGAAAATGGAGGAAAGACAGGCAAGATTGTTTGCAATAGATAGTACAGACATACTTGGATTTTCTTTTAAAGATAGAGATGCAAAATTTGGCAATAGAACTCTTCGAAGATAGGAGTAGAATCTAACTAAAGATAAAGGAAAGATAAACTTCTACTACAAACTGCTGTAATAACAGATGTAGAAACTGAATTGCGTGAGAAGGCAATAGCATAAAGAGCAACTCGGCCGTGAAGTGTGAATATAGACATCTTGCAGTTTGATGAAATTCATCAACGCCTCAGTGCCTTTTCAAATGTGTAGATTTTAGCAAGTTCTTTAGAAGTTGGAAAGCGCAAGAATTCATATGCAGAAGGAATATTTTCTTCGGGTATATATACTGTTACTTTTTGTGAGGGCGGCATTTCAACCTCTTTTAATTCTTTTAATATTTCAAACCCATGAGCCTGGCCGCCGTAGAATATGATATTATACCCATCTTTGTCTTTATACTCATTGTAAATTTTCTCCACATTCTCTACTATCTTGATATTGCGGTCTAGGAAAAAGCTGTAGGAATATCTTTCGATCTTCTCTTTGACATTATTTGCAATCATTTGGTAGATGACTTTACATGTCTCAAGCGTTTCAATTTTTTGCTTTATGCTCATTCTCTCAAATTCCTCTTCGCTAACATCAATACGCTTTGCCAGCTCGCTGTCCAACTCTATACCTGCTAATTCTAAAAGATCCTTAGTTTCTTTAAGCGTTTCAAACGCTGGTATATCGATTAGTATTACTTCAAGCCTTTCACCGTATTTCTCTTTTAGTTTTCCAAGAGTCGTAAATAGGTTAGTTAGAACTTCTGGAAAATGAGTGATTCGTTTAGATAAGCTTGGATCTTCGTTTATTAGCTTTATCATTTCATTTAAATCAATATCAGAACATAATTCAAACAGTAATATGACCTTGTTATTTTCATCGCCCTCCATCAATGCCACTACAAGATCTCTAAGATAAGAAGGTTCTTTTTCATTACTGTGTAGTGAAAGAAATATAATCTTCTTTTGTTTGCCGATGGCGTCGAAAACAGGAGATTCTCCGCTCAGGATCTTTAAATCAGCAATCTCGCCAAACAAAAATCTAAATTCCTCTTTAAAAACAGCGTTTCCGATGGCTGACCTAGCAAATACTCCAGACAGGTCATCCTTACGCGGCTTTTCTTTTTCGCTCATTTTATCAACCCTCCATATAAGGAGCAAGATAATATGTTATTGTTGCATCCCCTATATTGTAGCTTAGCTTTATAGGCTCGTTTGTCCTTAGCGACATGCTTATTGAATTGCCAATAGGGCATGACTTTACCATGTTTTCTAGATACTCTAAGTTAAAGGTTGCATCTGCCGCTTTCTGGGCTTCAAGTTTCTTTATCACTATGCCGTCAGGCTCATGCACCTCTTCGAGCTCGCCTGAGTCACCATGTGCTGTTATTGTAAAACTATCTTTTGCGGCCTTGAATGAGATGTAGGAAGAGATAAGGTTTGCATCCTTTATTATCTCTTTCAGCGGTTCGCCAGCCACTTCTACGCTTGCATCAAATTGAACATTAGGCTCCTTCTCAACATTCTTCCTAACATCTATCAATGGCAGCTTATACCTTCTTCTTACCCCCTTGCCAACAAACTCTATCAGAAGCTTTGAGTCTGTATCTCTCATTACAAGTACCTCATCATCCCTCGCTCTTGAAAGAACCTTGCCTAGATTTTCTATGTTTAAGCCTATGCTTGTGGGCTTCTCCACCTCGAACTTTGAGAATGCCTTGCTAGGTATAAAGAATGAGACCATGCTTATTCCACTAGGGTCCATTGCCTTAAGGCTAATCCCATCTTTTGCTATATTGAATGAACCTTCATCTATTAGGCTTACTATTGATTCAACACAATCGCGCCAATATTTCGCATTGTCAATCTTCAACTCAAACATAGAACCCCCTAATAAATATTAAAAGAGAAAGCTTAAAATTCTATTCATCGCCTTGAGAAGAGGAAGAAAAAGAGGATTGCTATAATGATAAGTATTATTGCAAGAATCTCTGCAACTATTATAATGCCTTGCGAAGTACCAAAGATTATTGGCACCGGACCAATCATAACCACGCCGCCAACGTTCACACTACTTTTCTGCTGCTGGCTAGCACTTAACAATGTGTATAAAAAGAGGAGCATAAAGCCTGCGAGTATAAGAATGATACCTATAAAAGCTATATAAGCATACATAGTTTAAATATGAGAAGAAAAAAATAAATTTATGTGGTTTTGTGATAGGCGTTTTATACTCTATATTAGACATTGCTTCAGTAAATATGGCTAATTACCTTGAAAGAGAGCATGGCCTTGAAGAAATTGATGAAAGTAGTGCATGTGCATATAGCAAAAAAGCTTGCATTGTTAAGACAAGCAGGCCTTTATTAGAGCTTGATGAGCTAGACAGATACAACTTCGAGCTTATATATTTTCTCAGCAAGCACTCAAGTGCAAAAGGCATAGCCGCATTTACAACGCATCCAACCGGAAATTGGACCAATGAGGCTAAGCTCGGCGGCAAACCTTATGAGCTTTCGTATGCTGCACCTCTTGAGATGCTAGGTATATTAAGAGAGTTTAAAAAGGCCAATAATCATCGCTTAGAAATAAGCTATGAAGCGACACACCACGGGCCATTGCTTAAAACTCCATCACTTTTTGTTGAGGTAGGAGGCAACGAGGAGAGTGTAAGTAATAAAGAGTATGCAAAGATAAGCGGGGAGGCTGTCTATAATTTGATTTACAACGATGAGATAGAGTTTAGCAAAATTGCAATAGGTATAGGTGGCACACACTATCCTACAAAGTTTTCTGAACTTGCTTTAAATAAGGGCTACGCGTTTGCACATATAATGCCAAAACATGCAATAGAAGGCAAGGGTGATAATGTATTTATGCTGGAGCAGGCAGTTAAGAGAACAAAAGATGATGTAGAGACTGCTGTTATAGACTGGAAGAGCCTCAATAGCGAGATAAGAGCAAAGGTTATTTCAAAATTAAATGAATTAGGCTTGGATTATGAGAAGGTTTAGATTTGCAATATTAACAATAGTGATAGCAGCGTTTCTTGCAGGCAATGTATTTGCTCAGTATTGGTTCCAGTTCGGTGCAAGAAGCGGCAATAGTGCATCATTCAACAATGGGGCAAGGGTTGAAATACAGACAATAACCCCGCAGAATCTTACAAGCGGCTCATTAGGATTTTGGGTTGGTGAGATATTATCAAATGGTGCGTTCATCCAGGTAGGATATTTGATCGAAAATGCAACAGGCAATTACCCAGCAATTTGCACTGAAAGCGGCTGCACCAATTATGAAGAGATAAAGGCTGGCGATGCGGAATGGTTCTATGAATATTTTCCTCCAAATTCTCAAAGGGGCTTCCTTGGTGCTATAGGACCTGATGGCTCTGCTGGCGCAAATGGGACATTTCATACTTACGGCTTTTATTCCATAGGAAATACGTGGTACTTCACCTTTGATGGAAAAGTTATTGGAAACATAGACCTTGGAACAAGCACATCAGGTGCACAAGTGCCTGTAGCGTTTGGAGAGCTTGCAAATACAAGCACAGCAAACACTTACATAAAAGATGTTATATTCTCAAACTTATCTGTATATAAGTATGGGCTTTGGCTCCCTGTTTCGAGTGGCTATGCTTACATTGGCTACGGCGTTGGGAGCGAGAAAAGTCTAAAAAACCCATATGGAGTAAAGGAGCTGGGCAATAGGGTAAACTACTTTGCTGTCGGCTCGGGCTTGCCACAACCTCTTAATGGAACAGAGCTTTGGACGCTCGGCTATTATCTTAATATTAAATCGAAGTATGGCAGTTTAAACAGCACAACAGGCTATATTGCATATTCCTCTGCACAGATAAGTGCACCGCAATACGTTTACATATCGCCAGAAGCTAGAGCTACATTCAACGGCTGGCTTGGCTACGGGCTTGGATCATATACCGGTCCATTAAACTCCACAACTATTAATATTGACAGCAATATTACAGAGATAGCCAACTGGAAGCTTGAGTATTTTGTTAACATATCTTCTCCATATGGCTCAGCAAGTGGCACAGGTTGGTATGAGAATGGAAGCACAGTATATTATTCAATAAGCAGCCCAATAATATACAAAAATAGTAGTACAAGATATGTATTCCTTGGCTGGAGCAATGGAAACAAGAATACAAGTGGCAAGATTATTGTTAATGGGCCTGTAAGTATAAAGGCAATATGGGCTGAAGAATTCTTAGTATATGCAAAAACACCTTATGGTAATGCGACAGGAGCTGGCTGGTATAGAAATAATACTATCATCTTCCTTAAAGTTCCGAAGGAGATTATAAACCAAACGCCAAACGAGAGGCTTGCTTTTTATTCATGGAGCAATGGAAATGAAAGCCCTGAACTAACACTACTTGTGAACAGTCCTGTTAATCTAAGTGCAATATACAGAGAGCAGTATCTCGTAAGGCTTATAGGAGTAAATGAAAATAATCAACCAATAAATGTTCAGTTATTCAGTATTGATGGCGAGCCAACAAACGGCAGCGTGTTCTTGTTTGCAAATACAACAAATAAGGTGGATTACGTAATCTATAAGGATGTTAAGATTATATCAGGTGTTCAAATAAGCGCAGATGCTCCAGAAACAATACATGTTCCTCTGCGCGTATATGATGTGGTAATATCAACGAAGGATATTTTTGGCTTAAATATAAATGCTCTCGCCCAGCTCAGCTTTTCTAATGGCAGCACAATAAATACATATATCAATGGGAGCCTTGTCTTAAAGAATGTACCTTATGGTTATGTTAATGGAACTATATCATATCTTGGTATATCACAACATGTATTGCTCGATAATGGAGCGGGGGCAAGCCTAATTTTCTTATCCACATTTGATATTGGTGTGGTTGCGGGTGTTGTGGTTGCAATAGGAATAGCATATTATGTAGCCAGAGAGTACGAGAGAACAAGGGTTAAAGGTGCTTATGCTCAAACGCAGACAACTCAAAAATCTGAGGGTGTTGAAAGTTTATAAAACCTACGCTTCCGCTTCCACTAATGCGAAATTTTTATCATCTTTTCCTTCTATATAAAACCGGCGGCGAACCCTGTGCGACCAGTTTTGCAAGATGTGTATATATTGGTTAGCGGAGCCGCCGCATTAAGCAGCGGCACAGCCGCCAAGACGATTACATGAGAACATTAAAAATATCGAACCTAAAGAAAATTATATCTTTTGTAGAAAGCTTGTGGTTTAGTAGCAAGACAACTCGGCCATTGGTACATGAACGGAATGACATACGGCAAACACCTTGTCGCACTTACCATAGGAAATATCTTTATGTGCACCGATAGAGAATCTCAGAAGAGTTAAAAGAGAGGCAGCTCTTGGCAACTTAAGAATAATTCAGTTAGTCGAAAGTATGCAAATATTAGTTTCAATTAAAAATTTATCGATCTTAAACAGAAAAATTAGATTCAAGTCTAACGGAAAACTCTTCAAATCAACAAACTTTTAGAGGTTCGAGGTTATGTAGATCAAATTTTCCAGCCTCAAAAATCTAGCAACGGATAAGATTTTATGTATTAGCTTCTTATTTATTAATGTGGTTGTGTGAAGGTTGCAATCTTTGTATCACCAAAAGATTTCAGAGACGAAACACTTTCTATGCTAAAGCTTATTCTGGAAAAGTGGAATGTAGAAAAGGTTATAACAAGCTATACTACTAAAGAATGCGTAGGCAAGCATGGCGCTGTTTATAAACCTGATATGAATACAGCTAAGATAGATCCAAGCGGATTTGATAGCATATTGTTAGTTGATGGCGAGGGAGTAGAGGCATATAAGCTTTACGATTTTAGGCCTCTTCTCGACTTAGTAAAGAGATTTTACGATTCTAAGAAGATAGTTGGAGCTATTGGAAATGCAATAAAGATCATTGCAAGGGCAAACATAATAATGAATACAAAGATCTCTGCACCTGTTGATGAGGAGATGCAAAGGCTTATGAGGATCTACTATGGCATTAATTCTCCGATGGAGGTTGAGTTTGACAAAAATATACTTACAGCAAGAAATCCGGAGAATGCAGAGGCATTCGCGCAACTCCTTCTAGAAAAACTTGGCGTTAAGTAAAACAACGAAAAATCAGAAGCTACAGAAACAATTTAGGTCAATAGGTCAATTTTGCTTATAAAATATGTGCTTCTCTGCGCCGCACTCGCATTTATATACTACATATTTATTTGAGCTTGCAATCCTTACTGAACAGTTTATTCCGGGAATAAGGAGGTTATTGCACCTTTTACATATTATTCGCTTCTTCTCTTTTGGTATGCCTACCTTATAATGCATGCTTATATCTCTAGCAAGCCTAACATATCTCTTTGCCAGTTTTCGAGAAAGCTCATTGTTCTCTCTTGTTCTCTGTTCTGCAAGCTCAAGAAGCTTTTCTACGCGCTCCTTTGCAATCTTTTTAACTATCTTTTCCTTCATAGCCATTCCTAACTCTAACAAGAATTAGAAGCACTTCTTTTTATTGTTTATTTATCTTGCTACTTTTGCTACTTTTTATAGTTGAGCCAGTTTTGATAGGCTTTTACATCCCTATCCTTCAGCCTGTTTAAGACCTCTCTCTTTATCTCCTCTGTCGTAACCGCATCCCTTGCTGCAAACACATTTTCTACTTCTTTTGCTATCGCTCTAGCGTTTTCTAGAGAGCCACCCGCCTTGATAACGGCAACTACTATCTTTTCCCTTATAAACTCTTCTTCGCCCCCATTTCTCTTTCTTACTCTCATTTACCCACAAAGATATATCGAGAAAAAGGTGTAAATCACTTTCTATTTTTCGCGTTGAGCGAACCACCTTCCTTACCGATTGGGCTTCTTGCAGATCCGCTTGTTCAGGCTTTTGCGCTTAATTTTATATATACTTTTATTGCACAATTTTTATTATGGATATGCTTGAGCTTGCATATAAATACCCTTTTTCTAATGAGGCGAGGGAGGTTGTAAAAAGACATGAAAGCTCAAAAATAGATCAAAGATATCTAGAGCTTGGAAGGCTTAGAGTAAATGAAGCTATTACTAAAGGTGCAATAGAATTCAGCGAGGCAGAGGATGATAAGCTTAAGCTTGATTATGTTATAAGCTATGTATATGCTAGGATGATTGCAAGTGCAATAAGCATAGCCGCTGTAGAGAGATATGTTTCTGCAGAAGCAAAGAGATCTGCGCAGGCGCTCAGCTTTGAAAAAACAGAGAATATAATACATATCGCTAACGAGCTTGGAGTAAGGGTTGAGCAAAATGGCGAGCTTTTTGCAATGCGATTTACGGTTTATCTTCTTAATATGCCAAAGAGTGATGAATATAGACTTATACACCAAAAGCTAAGCAACGGTATAGTATATCTTGAGAGGTATAAGCTAATAAGAATCCTTGAAAATGCGTTTGCAAAGGCTATACATACTGGCATGCCCATACCAAAAGAAAACTTGCCAAGAGAGATTATAGAGGTTTCGAAAACAATAAGAATGCCAGTTGAAGAGATAAAGATAAAGGTGAAAAAAGGCGTAGCCGAGAGATATGCTTGGATAGAAAAGCTACTCGCACATCCACTGCCCGATTTTAGGCATAGAGTGGTTAATCTTATACTTGCACCATACTTCGCTAACGTTCGTGGATTGGGCGAAGAAGAAGCGACAAGATTAATAACCCAATATATTGAGAAATGCAAGGAATTAAATCCAAATACGAGGGTTGGTGAGTCTTACATTGCATACCAAGTAAGATATGCAAAGAGGAAGGGACTTAAGCCTTTATCACTAAACAGGGCTAAGGAGCTGCTTGGTGGTATAATAAATTTTGATGAGTTGAGCTAAATGATACATACTCTCTGCTATATATGTGGCAAACCTGCAAAGCATGCATGCAAACTCTGTGGCAGACATGTTTGCGAAGAGCACTATGACAAAGAGACAGGCTTGTGCATCAACTGCAAGCTTGGCAAGAGGATAAGCTAAAGCTTGAAGTTTTCTACCACAAAATCAGACGCACTACTCCCTTTTGGAAAAGCCTTGCCATTCGGTGCTTCAACGGGCAAGCCGATCTGCTCTGCTATTCTTATAAGCTCTGGTGTATCAACAATCCTATCCGTATAAAGCTCATAATATTTTATGTTGCCTGCTGTGGCCTCTTTTATTTTGAAGGTGAGCTGCTGCAGCATTCCGCTTCGTCTAACCCTTATCTTTATACCACCCTTTCTTACTATATCGCGTGCAAGCTCGCTTATTTGCATAAAATCAGCTCTTTAAAAATCAAGATAAATCCAGATCAATTTGAACCAAACTCAATTATAAATAGATATCTTCCTTATTTATAATTATGCTTTCAACATATCTTACCTTGCTTGTGTTCGCAATCTTTTCACTGCTTGTTCCTTTAGCAATGTTGCTTACATCAAAGCTGATAGGCAAGGATGAGGGGCATAATCCTATTAAAGATTCAAACTATGAGAGTGCAGAATCACCTATAGGCAGCGTGGTAAGTATAATGAATGAATACCTGCATTATCTCACCATCTTTATCGCGTTTGAAATAACCCTTGCAATTGCACTCCTATGGGTTATAACATCTAGAGAAATAGGATTTGAGCAAAGCTTGATGATACTGTTTCTTTTTATTTTCTCAACTATTCTTGCTATATTAAGTATAGCAGTCTCGAAGGTGAAGAGAAATGAGTGATGAAAGGTTTGAAAATGCGAAAAGAGAGATGGAACAATTAGTTGCAGAATCGCTTAAGAATTATAAAGGACCTGTAGGCGCTTTCTTTACAAATCTAAAAGAAGCCACTAAGGCGATCGCTTCAGGAACGATAAGATGGTCTAGAAAGAATTCACTCTGGCCCATGCAGTTTGGACTTGCTTGTTGTGCACTGGAGCTTATGGATTTTGGTTCTTCTAGAATAGATGCTGAAAGAAAAGGCTACCTTCTCTTCAGAGGCACACCAAGGCAGTGCGATGTTATGATCGTTGCAGGCTGGGTGACAAAGTCTGTTGCACCCGAGATAAAAAGATTATATGAACAGATGGCAAAGCCCAGATATGTGATAGCATATGGTGAATGTGCTGTCTGTGGTGGTCCGTGGTGGGAGAGCTACAACATAATAAAAGGTATAGACCAGATAATTCCGGTTGATGTATATGTAGTTGGCTGCCCACCGAAGCCGGAAAACCTTTTTGAGGCTCTTATGAAACTGCAGGAAAAGGTAGGTGGTAAGATTGAAGATTGAGAGAGAGGAATTGATTGAAAGGCTTAGGGAGCTCTCAAACAGCGGCTATAATTACCTGGTAAAGATAACAGCAGTCGACTACATAGACCACCTTGAGGTGATTTACTTCATTAGGAATATGCAGAACAAAAAAGAAGAGCATGTAAGGCTAGATTTAAAGGATGGAGAGAGCTTGCCTACTGTTATTGAAATTTATAAATCAGCAGATTATTATGAGAGAGAGCTTAGTGAGATGTTTGGTATAGCGATAGAGGGCAGAGAGGTTAAAAGGTTGCTTCTTGAAAAATGGGATGGCTTAGAAGCTCCGCTAAGAAAGAGCTTCCCATGGGGCTCAGATTACAAAAGTGGTTGAATGCTAACAAGGATCAATGTAGGGCCTATACACCCAAGCACACACGGCGTGCTTAGACTAGTAGTAACCCTTGATGGCGATACAATAGTTGATGTAGAGCCACATATTGGCTTTCTACATAGAGGCGTTGAAAAACTTGCTGAAAACAGAATGTATATGCAGAGCGAAAGCTATATGGAGAAGCTTGATTATGCTGCACCTATGGCTTATAGCGATCTTTATGTAGCCGCTGTAGAGGAAGCTATGGGCATACATATAAAGGAAAGAGCGAAGTATGTAAGAGTTATATTGCTAGAATTCCAGAGAATTGCAAGCCATCTGCTCTGGCTAAGTGCATTTTGCAATGATCTGGGTCAGATGTTTACTATGTTTACGTGGGCGATGAAAGACAGGGACCTGATCTTAAATCTTTTGCAGGATGTTACAGGAAGCAGGATGTTCTATGTTAATATGCGCCTTGGCGGCGTTTCTATAGATCTACCCCAAAACTTTGAAGAGCATGCAAATAAATTGCTTGATTATTTAGAGAAAAGATTTAAAGAATATGAGAGATTTCTTGAGAAAAACCCTGTTTTTATAGAAAGGACAAAAGATGTTGGCATATTGAAAAGAGAGGATGCGATAGCCTTAGGAGTTACAGGACCTGTGCTCAGAGCATCGGGAGTAAACTTTGATGTAAGAAAGGATTATCCTTACTATGTGTATGAGAAGCTTCATTTCATACCGCAGGTCCAAACCAAAGGAGACTCTTTTGCTAGATATAAGGTGAGGATGCAAGAGATGAAGGAAAGTATAAAGCTTATTAGGGATGCGCTCAAGCTTATGCCTGAGGGCGATGCGCTTGGAATGCCTATAAAGCTCATCTCGCCGCCTGTAAAAGAAAAAGAGGTTATAGTAAGAAGGGAGCTACCAAGGGGTGAAGGTATGATCTTCATGGTTACTGACAAGCAAAGACCTTATAGGCTTGCGATAAGGGCTCCATCTTTTATAAACCTCTCAGCTCTTAGATATATTGCAAGAGGTGCAAGGTTTGCAGATCTTTTCTCAATACTAGGTAGTTTAGATCCGGTGATGGCGGATGTTGATAGATAACTTTGGAAAGTTAATTGTTGAGATTATTTCAATCTTCATACTTATTTTATTCTTTGACTATACTTTCGGTTGGCTTGAGAGGAAGAGCATCGCAAAGGCGCAGTTCAGGCATGGACCAACTTATGTGGGCAAATTTGGGATTTTGCAGAACCTTGCAGATATAGTAAAGCTTTTAGCAAAAGAGAATATTATACCAAAGAATGCCGACAAGCTCATTTTCTCAGCAGTGCCGCCATTGCTTCTTGCGTTATTCATTTTTCTTATATATCTCTTACCTTTTTCGAATAGCTTAGGCATAGAGCTAAGCGTTGGGCTTCTAGCGGTATTTGTACTCCTCTCATTTGCTCCCCTTCTTATATTTCTTGCAGGCGCCGCAAGTGGGAACAAATTCTCTTTAATAGGCGCACAGAGGTCTGTGATAATGAGCCTCGCTTATGAGGTGCCACTTATACTTTCTGTTGCAGCTGTTGCACTTTATGCTGGAAGCTTCAACATAGCAAATATAGTAAATAGCCAAGCGAGAATACCATTCATAGTGCTTATGCCCATCGGTTTTGTTGTATTCTTTATAGCAATGCTTGCTGAGCTTGAGAGGCCACCCTTTGACTTAAGAGAAGCAGACAGCGAGCTTATAGCAGGCTGGCTTGTTGATGTGGGAGCACCATACTATGCTATAGCATTGTTCGTTGATTATACCAGAATGTTCCTTGGCTCTCTTTTGATCTCGCTCCTCTTCCTAGGTGGCTGGCTTGGGCCTTATTTGCCGGGCTTGGTATGGCTTCTAATAAAAGCATTTGCTGTCGCTATTGTTATAGTTATAATAAGAGCTACCACTGTTAGAATGAGGCTTGACAGGCTTATGAGGTTTGGGTGGTTTTGGCTCTTGCCACTTGCTGTTTTAAATATTATATTAACCTTTATGTTGTTTGTAAAATAAGGTGTGGATTATGCTTAGACCTATAATTGAAACAATAAAAGCCCTTGGCGAGGAGAGATTCACAACAACCTTCCCTGAAGAGAAGGAAAGGCAGCCAGATAATTATAGGGGTCTTCATAGACTTGACATCGAGACATGCGTAAGCTGCAGTGCTTGCGAAAGGATATGCCCAAACAAAACAATAACGATGGTTGATGCGAACACATCAAGGGGGAGAAGGAAACTTCCACAAATAGACCTAGAGAGATGCCTCTTCTGCGGCCTGTGCGAAGAGGTTTGCCCTACGCATTGCCTTACGCTTACCAAAAATTATGAATTTACAGAATTTGATAGAAGGCGCTTTACAAGAAGGCCTGAGGAACTGAGGTGAAAGATTGTTTGGAATAGAAGTTTTTACCTTTGTGCTCATCTCAATCTTTACGATTGGAGCAACATTCTTTGTATACCTATCAAAATCTATAATGAGATCCGCTATAGCGCTCGCTATTGCCTTCTTTGGCGGATCGCTTGCAATACTCTTTACTGGTGAAAGCATTATTGCACTTATGCAGCTCCTAATATTCGTTGGTGGATTATCAACATATTTTATAATAACACTCTCTTTGGAGCATGAAAAGAGCAGAAATGCAAACCTAATGTATTTTTCCATACTTGCAATCCTAATCGTATCTTCACTGATTATAATCTTCATGCACTCAAGCGAACCAAATGCACAAATAATGCAAAACCGCTTTCTGGCGAGCTTTGCAAACAGCGAGGAAAGCGCATATTACTTTCTATATATCATTGCATTTCTCCCATTTGCTGGAGCAATAGGTAGTATACTTCTTATAAGTAGATTTGTTAGGGCGCTGAAATGATGCTAATACTCTACCTAAGCGTCGCCCTTGTTGGAATGGGGCTTGCGGGAGTGATTGCTAGCCGTAACATTATATTAACAGTATTCTCTATTGAGATCATATTTCTTGCAAGCATTATATTCTTAGCATATGGTATCACATACAACCAAAGCGCATATGGTTCTGAAATGATTCTAGCTATCTGGGCTGTAGCGGCATTGGATGCGATGGTGCTTGTGGTTATTTATTTAATACTAGGGCGCATAGGTTCGAAGTTCAACATAAAGGAATTTTTGGAATTCAAGGGATAGAATGATTGCACTTATATTACTAATACCTTTGCTCATTTCTCTGCCAATCATGGCTTTAACTAGAGAAAGCAAAAGAATAGCATATACAGCAATTGCCGCTAGCATAGCAAGTCTTGCGCTTCTTCCTTTTGTTAACCTAGGCACATTTAGTATAGATTGGTTTAATGTAGGGGGTTTTGAATTCAGCCTTGTTGGCTCTGTTTCAGAATTAAATATTGTACTTCTTATACTTGTATTCCTTTTGGCACCATTCATATATACATATTCTATTGGCTATATTAAAAACAGGAGCGAGTTCAAAAGATACTATATTGAGATGGTAGCATTCACTGTCGCTATGGCTTCATTTGCAATCGCAGGCAATTTCATCTTTTTCTTTATAGCATGGGAGTTTCTTAGCATTACTAGCTATCTTCTTATAGGCTTTTGGTATAGAAAGAGGAATGCCGCACTCGCAGCGAGAAAGGCGGTTACAATTGTGCTCATAGGCGACATTTCTCTACTTGCATCAATAGCCTTGTTTTGGAATGTTTATCACACACTTACATTCTCAAGCATAAGTGCGGCAGGCGGAGCGTCTAGCGCGGCTGTGCTTTTACTCATAATAGCAATATTTACCAAATCAGCCCAGTTTCCGTTTGATGAGTGGCTTCCAGATGCAATGGAAGGTCCTGTTCCTGTTTCTGCATATCTGCATTCTGCAACAATGGTGAAGGCTGGTGTGTTTGCAGCAATGGTACTCTTTCCAATTTTTGCACATACGCACGCGCTTATTTATTTTCTAACCATAGGCATGCTAACCGCAGCTATAGCTACGACAAATGCAATGAGAGAAAAACACATCAAAAGGATCTTGGCATATTCAACTGTGCAGGAGCTAGCACTTATGCTAAGTGCTATTGGGGTTGGTGCGCTAGGGGCTGCGCTTTATTCCTTCTTTGCACAGGCATTCTACAAGACACTCCTCTTCTTCAACTCAGGGGTAATGATGGATGTAAATGAAAATGAAAATATAGATGCAATATATGGCCTTAAAAAGAACAAGCTTGTATATAGCTCTACCATATTCGGCGTTTTGGCACTTGCGGGATTTATACCTTTTGATGGCTTCTTCTCGAGCGTTGCGATAGGTAGTTCATTCTCAACAAATCTGTTTGCATATATAATAATAAGCACAATAAGCATTGCCACAAGCTTTTTCATATTCAGATGGTTCTTTGCTGTTTCAAAAGATACAAAAAACAGAAATATAATAGCAAGCTATAGAATCCAGCCAAGGAGCATGCTTATAAGCATTGCATCACTTGCTGTAATACTACTTATTGCGAGCGTTGTATTCTTCTACTTCAACATGTTTGGATATAGGCTTAGTTTAAATTTTGGAGAAGCTCTTATCGAAACAGCTCTTGTGGTTATAGGCTTTGGGATAAGCTATGCGGTATATGAGAAGAAGAGGTTTTCAATAAAGTCAAGCTTATTGGAGAAAATAGCATATAATGGCGCTGCTATTAATATATTTTACAATTGGTTTGCAGAATTTATTTACAAGATAAGCGAAGGCATAGGCATATTTGACCTTTATATAAATGACCTGTTTGACTGGATTGGACATATAGCTGTAAGGCTTGGAGATATTATAAGAAATTTGGTAAACGGAGATATTAGCTTCTATGCTTTGATTATTGTAATAAGCATAATTGCTATAGGCGCATTGGTGTTGTTTGCATGATTCCAACATTGCTAATAATGGTGATTCTCCCGCTTGCAGCGCTCATTTGCATAGTGGGCTTAAGAAGAGGTGCCAGCGAAATTGCGCTCGGCATTGCTGCGCTTGAGCTACTCCTCTTTATTTATGCAGCGTATACGCTTTCGCATTCTGGTCCATTTAATGAGAGCTATCCTTTTATACCTAAGCTAGGGATTAATTTTGAATTTTCGCTTAACACTCTTAATTTTGTGTTTGTATTCCTTTCTGTTATTCTCTTTACCGCCGCATCCGCCACAAGTGCATTCTTTACAAAGGAAGAACGCATAGGCTACTACTCTCTTTTCATGCTAGCTGAGAGTGGCGCATTGGGAATGTTCCTCTCAGGCAATCTAATTATATTATACCTCTTCTGGGAGCTTTCAATAATTGCACTATTCTTTATGCTCTTTCATTTTGGGGGCTACGATAGAAGATATGCCTCTATAAAATTCATCATTTATTCACTTCTCTCAAGCTCGCTTCTTCTTATTGGAATAATAATGAGCTATTTTTATCTTCCAATGCACAGTTTTGAGATATCGCAACTCATGAGCAATGGTTATCTTATACCAAAGCCGTTCCAAATTGCAATATTCATCTTTCTTATGCTCGCTTTCATTATAAAGATGCCCGCATTTCCTCTTCATTCATGGGCTCCTGATGCGTATTCAGAATCTACGCCTGAAGGAGCTATGCTGCTTGCTGGTGTGCTTTCAAAATTTGGCGTATATGGCATGATCCTTTTATTTATATCAATGCCAATAGCAAAGGAATACTCATTTTATGTTGCAATTTTATTTGCATTTTCATCAATCTACGCCTCTGCTATCGCTCTTGTGCAGAAGAATCTTAAGAGAATGCTTTCATATTTGAGCATAAGCGAGATTGGCATTATAGGCTTTGCAATAGCAACATCAAATATCATTGGGCTTAATGGAGCCCTGTTTGGCTCTTTAAGCCATGCGCTCATAATAAGCCTTCTCTTCCTTCTAACCTTTAGCATAGAGAAGGTGTTTGGCACTACCATACTGCAAAGGCTCAGCGGTATATTAAATGGGTATAGTGTGTTAGGCTACTCATTTCTTTTTGCAATACTTGCCACAATAGGCTTGCCACTCACCACAGGTTTTATAACAGATATTCTTGCATTAATTGGTGGTGCTATAAGCTTTGGCCTGCTTATACTTGCTCCCGCCTTGGCAATAATTGTAAATGCTTCTTATCTATTTTGGATATATGAAAAAAGCTTTTTGACAGGTGAAAGCAGCGAGATTTTTGAAGCACTTGATAAAAACATCTATATTGCTATATTGCTTCTTATAGCATTTATAATTGGATTGGGTGTTTTCCCTTCAATTATTCTTAATTATACGAGTGTAATTATATGATGAGCCTATTCGATATGCTTGCACTTAGCGTTGCGCTCTTTGTGGTATTGAATATACTTGCGAGGCTTGCAAACAAGAAAAGGCTACACTTTGCGATAACGTTTTTCTTCCTTGCTATAATATTTGCAATCCTCTTATTAATGCTTTATTATAAAGATTTCGGCACACACATGGGTTTCATTAATGTTAGCCAATTTTCTCTGCTTATTGCTGCAATATTAACAATGGGCATGATTGTTGTGCAGCTAATAGCATATGAGGAGCAAGTATATACTGATTTCTCTCTTCTCTCTAGCTTCTCATATACTGGAATACTTCTTGTGGTAATGTCTAGCAATCTTGTTACTATTTTTATAGGATTAGCACTTTTAACTGTTCCAACTGTATTTGCGCTGCTTCTCTCTAGAAAATGGATAGAGGCTGGTTTAAAGTATTTTATAGTTACAGCTCTTTCGGCGAGCCTGTTCGCATTTGGAGCAGCAACGCTCTTCTTTTCTACAGGAAACTTGCAGCTAAGCGAACAAGTATATAGCTTAGACAGCTTAATTGCATTTATCCTCTTCATAACCTCGATAAGTATAGAAGCAGGTATATTTCCATTTAATCTGTGGATTCCAGATGTTTACCAGGGTGGTCCAGCATTTATAACATCGATGCTTGGCGGCTTGAACAAGAAGGTTGGGCTTATAGCGCTTATTTATATTTCTATACTTATGTTCCCATTCATCTCGCAGAATCTTTTGCTTATGTTTGCAGTGCTTACAATGTTTTATGGCAACCTTGCTGCGCTAGTTCAAAAAAATGTAAAGAGAATCCTTGCATATTCCTCTATTTCACAGGTTGGCTATATATTAATAGGCATCTCTTCAATGAGCAAATATGGCGTTGCTGCAAGCACATTCCAGATATTCGCGCATGTATTTGCATTTATAGGGGCTTTTGCTGTTGTAACTTTTCTAGAAAGAAAAGGAAGAAAAGAGGTGATAGAGTATATAGGGCTTAACAAAGAGAACACGCTTGCTTCTTTTGCACTCTCATTAATGCTTCTTTCAATGATCGGCATGCCTTTTACAGCCGGATTTGTAGGCAAATTCCTTCTCTTCTCAAGCGCGATATATTCCAATCTTGCCTGGCTTGCTGTGCTAGGAATAATAAACACTGTGATCTCAATCTACTATTATGCAAAAATTATAATTGCTGTATATACAAACAGAGAAGGAACTAAACCAGTTAGACTTGGAGCCCCTATATCTATCGCTTTACTTATCTCTATTGCAATTATACTTGTATTTGGTATATATCCAGGCCCGTTATTTAATATGATGCAAGCTGCCGCTCCCCCACTATAAAAATTTAAGGATATTTTGTTGAATAAATATTATGGCTGAAGAAAGCAACAAGGAGATTGATGCTTATTCTGGCATGATAAGCAGAGAGGCGGCTTCAAATCTGGCAAAACCTAGAAAGATTAGGATAGAGGATATTTTATCCCGCAATGTTAGCGAGGGAGAACTTGTTGATATAGAAGAATATGTTTACAGGATATTCAACCCTAGGCGCTTTGAGAAAGATGGAAAAGAAAGACATGTAAGAACCCTTATATTAGGCAGTATTGAGAAGAGTGTAAGGGTAACACTCTGGGATAAGTCATCTGCGCTTGTTGATCTGATTCCTATTGAACGGCAGGATAAGGTTTATATAAACAATTTGCTTGTAAGAAGAGGCCTTAATGAGCTTGAGCTCTCAAGCAGAGGAAACACCTTCTTTACACGCATCGCTGCTTCTAACACAGGTATAAGTGACTTTTCTGGTCTTGGAGCGGGAGAGAATAATATAGATATATTGGCAAAGGTTGTTGCGATCGGCCCTACAAAATACTTTGATGACCAGAATGGTAAGCAAAGGAAGGTTGCGAGATGCACATTAAGTGATGGGTTAGTAAACCTAAACGCAGCCTTTTGGGATTCCTCATGTGAATATATAAGCACAGCACATCCAGGAGATTATATAAAGATAGAGTTTGGTTCAGTAAAGGAGAACAACGGATTAGAGATAAATGCTGGAAACTTCTCAAGAGTAGTTGCAAATAAATTGTTTAAAAATAGAATGAAGTGGCTTAAAGATTAACGCTGCCCATAAGTAGACAAGAAAGAGAGATATTTGCCCATAACCATGCTTGGCGCTGAAGGCTTTGTCTTTTCTATAAGATTAACAAGATCCGCCATGCTTATCTTAACCTCTGTGTGCATCGTGACCGATTTTTCAAGCGCGTTCATCTTTGCTTGCCTACAAAGATTAGCTATATCTGCACCGGTAAAACCTGGTGTCATGTTGCCAAGCTTTTTAAAATCGATATCCTCTGCGAGTGGTGCTTTCTTAAGATAAAGATGGAAAAGTTCTGCACGTTGCTCTTCATTAGGTGGTGGCGCAAAGATGAGCTTGTCAAATCTGCCAGACCTAAGAAGCGCTGGATCGAGTGCATCCGGTCTGTTCGTTGCACCTACAAGAACTATACCTCGTGTTGACTTAATACCATCAAGCTCCTGTAAGAATTCGCCTGTTAGCTCGACACCCAATTCACTTGCAGCCTCTCTGTTAGGCACAACAGCATCTATCTCATCTACGAATATTATAGAAGGTGTATTTTCTTTAGCCCTGTTGAAGGCTTCCTTTATTGTTAGCACAGCCTTATCTAAACCTGTCTTTGCTATCTCCGCACCAGAAAGAATTATCATATGCACATCTCCTATCTCTGAAGCGACTGCGCGCATAAGCATTGTTTTGCCTGTGCCTGGAGGGCCGAAGAGAAGAATGCCTTTTATGTTTTCAACATCATACTTCTTTACTAGATCCGGATGTAATATTGGTATTTCTACCGCTTCGTAGATGGCACGCTTAGCCTCCTCTAAACCAATAACATCCTCTAGTGATACCTTCTCTTCCGCTTCCTTCTCTAGCCTTTCTGGGTGCAGCCTTCTTTCATAATCAAGCTTGAATGTTGTATATTCTTCAAGCTTGCTAAGAGAGGTTGAAGGCTTTGTCATCTTTATAACATTTATCAGATCGTTCATTGTGATTTCTAGTATTTTGTTCATTGAGGTAGCTTCTTCTGCCACTTCTCTTGCAGCTTCATCGCAAACATTCTTTATATCTGCACCTGAATATCTTTCTGTAAGCTGAGCAAGCTTATCATAATCTATATCGTTTCCAATAGGTAGTTTGCTTAAGTAATATCTAAATATCTCAGCCCTTCCATGCGCATCAGGAAGTGGCATGTAAATGAGTTTATCGAACCTGCCAGGCCTAAGCAAGCTTGGGTCAATCATGTTTGGTGCGTTTGTGGCGCCAACTATAACCACATTCTCAATCTTTTGGAAACCGTCCATCTCGCTAAGAAGGGTTGAAAGTATCTCTTTTCCTGTTTCTGTTGTCTGCACCTCTCTACTGCTAGCTATTCCATCAATCTCATCAAAGAAGAGAACACATGGTGCATGCTTCTTAGCAATTGCAAATATCCTAGAGATTGTTTGTGCGCTTTCGCCAGCGTATGGCGATATTATAGATGAAGCCTTAACATAGAAGAAGCCTGCCCTGATTTCATTTGCTATCGCACGCATTATTAATGTTTTGCCTGTGCCTGGAGGGCCGAAGAGAAGAATGCCTTTCGCAGGCTTTACCCCATATGCTCCTGCAATCTCTCTATGCTCAATAGGTGAGATTATAGCTGTTTTAAGCTCTTCTTTCGTCTCTTCGTAGTTGGCGACATCATCGAGTGTTTCTTTTGAACCGCTTGTAAGATCTTCAAACCCCTCTCCGAACTTTGCTCTAAAATCTTGCTTCATTACATCAAGCGCCCTTATTATAGGTATATCGTTAAGCTCAGCAATTAGCAGTATAAGCGGTGTTATGAGGAAGCCTATGAAAGGATACAGCGAATAAGGCTTATTTGATATGTATGACAAACCAACATAAGTTACTGGTATTAGAATACTAAATAAGCTTGCGACAGTGCCTTTATATTTTGACCTACTGCTTATAACGTAGTTGCTAATTATAAATACCAATATAACCCATACAGCAAGCTCAATTAAAACGTTTATAGGCTGCGATGCTATAGCTACTATAGAAAGGGAGAGAGCATTTACTATCCCGCCAGTAACCTTAAAGCTGAAAAACTCGCCTGCTGCACTCGACCATGCAGAGCTAAGGTTGGAAAGAGAAGCCACTTGTTTATTTGGAACAAGATAAGTAGCATAAGCGCTGCTTGAAATTGCTGAATGTGCAAGTGTTGCATTAAACGCTATCGCTCCTGTATTCTGCAAGCCGGTAAGTCCAGAAATAATCGCAATAATTAATACAGCAACCGCTGCACTTATTATGCCTCGTTTTGTGCCCACAACCATTATTGTAAGAACAAAAGCGGGTATTTCAATGAAATAACCCAGGCTTGAAAAAGGTAGCGCAATAAGCATATAAATAAATGTTATCGTTCTGTAATGCTTAAAGCCGAAAAGGAAGGAAACGCCCATAAAGAGCATAAAGAGCCAAGCAAGAAGCGGAGTTTGGTATATAAACATAGGCAACGATTCAAAGAAAAGGGCCATAAGCCCTATTAATGGATGAATCATTGTTAGTACAAAGGTTAAAATAAGAAGAGCTATTATTATGGGAAGTGGTAAGAATGGCGCTGCAAAGGAGATGCTTGCGAGTGCGAATGAGGTAGCGAGAGCGTCTGGAAAATTTTTATGTGATGCAAACTGTCTTAGAAGGTCCTTTAACCAATAAATATAAAGGGGGGCTTTTCTTTTAATCACAATCTTTCTTTTAGCAGGTTTTTTTGTGCTTAAATTGCTCAAATCCTGCTTAGCCTTTGGGTTTGTCGCCTTGGATTCTCCACGCTGAATGTTCGGCATAATTTTTATAGCTATCTATAGATATATTAATATTAGTTTTTACCCGTTGTAGCTCAATGGCTAGAGCGGCCGGCTGTAGCTTGACACCTTTTGTTTGTCAAAAGGATACCGGCAGGTTGGGTGTTCGACTCACCCCAACGGGAAATAATGCTTATAACAAGCAGCATTCTTGCAAAATTATACGAATAAAAGTTTAGCTTGGATATGGTGTATATGTGGAAAACTGTGTTTTTTGCAAAATAGTTGAAGGAAAAGAAAAGGCCTTCAAAATATACGAAGACAAAAAACATATCGCAATACTTGACCTTTTTCCCAACATAATGGGCCAGACGCTTGTAATGCCTAAAGATCACATAAACAGCTATGCATTTAATCTTTCAGAGAAAGAGCTCTGCGAGCTTATGAAGGTAACTAAAAAAGTAGCGAAGATGCTCGAGAAAGGGTTAAAAGTAAAAAGAGTTCATATGGTTATAGAAGGCACTATGATAAACCATTTGCACGTAAAGTTGTATCCGGCAATAGGTATGAAGAGCGAGAATGAGAAGCTTATCGCTACTGAACACATATACTTTGATGAATATAAGGGCTATATTACAACGCTTTTGGGACCAAAGGCGGATGAAAAAGATTTAAAAGAAGTACAAAATAAAATACTCAATGCTAATAAATGAATAATGAATAAATTGTTAAGCCTCGGTAGTGTAGTGGTCTAGCATACGAGCCTGTCACGCTTGTGACCCGGGTTCGAATCCCGGCCGAGGCGAGTCTATAATATTTGCTTTTCTTAAAAGCTTCAAAACAACTAAAGGCTCATTCTTTAATCGCATAGAAATTTTAGCTTCACCGAGCTAAAGTACAAAATCTTTATGGCGGCGTATAGCCACTATACCAGTTGCTTACAAAGTTTACGTTGCCAATTATCTGCCCGTTGTTGCCGTTGCCGCTATAGTCGTTTGCATTGCTGTTTAATGGCCACCATGCAACAAGGTGCTGCAAGTCAATAGGTGCGCCCCCTATACCTTCTAGGTAAAGTGCTTGAATTTCATTTGCAGAAAGAGAAGTGTTGTAAAACTGCAAGTTTGCTGCATAACCATCTAAATTAGCTGTGTTAATATTACAATAGCTAGGAGTTATACAATGACCCCCTGTATACCCTACACCTAACTGCACGTACCCAGAGCATCCATCCCATAATCCATATACGCCAGTATCTTCACCTACTAAGTTTCCATTAAGATATAATTTTTCGGTATGATCTTGTTGATTATAAGTTAATGTAACAAAATACCAAGTATTTGTAGAAAGGGTAGGTCCTACCATTGTGGCTGCACCCCAAAAAGAACCAAATAACATTCCATTATAAACACCAAAAGGTACGTAATAGCCGCAATAATCTGCAGTTACAAAGGATTGATTGTAATCATTACCCGATGTAGAAAATAGTTCAAACCACATCGATAAAGACTGTGAAGATATTCCGAAAGGCACAGTATCGCTAGGAGTAATAACGTAATTATATCCACCTCCAAAAGCACCATTAAACTGCGCTACATACTGCGGCAGCTCGCCACTGCATATTCCTTCAAGGTTTATGAAAGAGGTTGTGTAAGGGCCGTTTGGCCTGAAGACCTGGCATGAGCCAGGTGGCGCCTTCGGCGCAAATGTCATCGGATTGAAAACGCCGAGCTGAAAGAGCGCTGCAAGAACTACGCTTATAATAAGAATAGCCCAGCCATACGTCATTAAGTATTCCATTGCGCTTTGCGCTTTCGCTGAAGCCTTTCCTAAAGGCTTTTTTGCTGAAGCTTTTCCTAAAAGCTTCTTTTTGATAAAACTTTTCACAAAAGTTTTCATGCACTCACATATACTATTAAAAAAAACAATAAAAATGTTACTCAGAATCGCTAATTTATTTGCTGATTCATATCCTTTACCTTGGCTACCTCTTTTTTGCGGTTTCTTTTTTAAATTTTAAAACAGTTAATTGCTTGAGAGCATGTATTCAGATACAAGATCACTTATAGTAAACGATGTAATGAGCAGGCCTGTGATTACCGCTAAAGGCAACGATAGCATAAAGAGCATCGCTCAGAAGATGAACAAGTATGGTGTTAATTCTGTCGTAATAGTCGATGAAAAGAATGTGCCTATTGGCATAGTAACAGAGGGCGACATTATAAGAAGGCTTCTCTCAAAGAAGAGAAACCTGCTTTTCGCAAAGGCTTCGCATATTATGAGCAAGCCTGTTGTTACAGTTAAGAGAGACCTCTCTCTAGAAGATGCTGCAAAAACGATGGTAAATAAAAAGATAAAGAAGCTATGCGTTGTGGATGATAAAGGTTCACTTATAGGCATAATAAGCGAGGGCGACATAGTAAAGAATGCAAGCTATCTTATAGATGTGCTTAAAGAGATTATAGAGACAGGCTACAGCTACACTAAGAGAAAAGAAGAAGTTTAACTCTGCTCGCGAGAAGTCCCCTTTCGCAAGATAGGGGATGAGAGCAAGCAACAATTATAAATATAAAAACAAATTAAAAAATATTGTGTTGGTTGACCAATATGCTTATAGAAAAAATGAAAGGATAAGAAACAAAGGACGTGAGGCCAGGAATAAAAGAAAAGCGCAAGTTGCAAAGTCTTTTGAAATAAAAATTGACAAAAGTAAGATATCAAAGGAAAGAATGAATAATTTAGAAAGGTTGTTTCTTGAAGGTAAGTGGTTTACCAACTATATAATATCTAAAGGCATAACAGATTCAGTGCCATACAGGGATTACAAGGTAAACAAGGTAAATGTAAAAGTAAAGGACAAATTTGAAGAGAGGGAACTAAGGCTATTATCGTCGCAGATGAAGCAATGCATTATAAAGAGGCTGCAGAACAATGTAAAGGCATTGCATGAACTTGGCAAGAAAGGCAAGAAAGTAGGAAAGATAAAATACATAAAATCACTGCACTCCATTTTCCTAATGCAATACGGCAATACCTATGCATTAGACATGAATAGAAGAACGCTGCACATACAGGGGCTTGGCGATTTCAAGGTTATTGGTTTGGAGCAAATACCAAATGCATGCGACATAACAACTGCAAACCTGATAGAGAGAAATGGCGACTACTTTCTGCATGTAACAGTGTATGTGCCTAAAGAAGAGAAAGTGCATAACAGAAAGGCGATAGGCATAGACCTTGGCGTTAAAGATCAAATTACATTTTCAAACGGAATAAAGGTAAAGTACAATGTTGAAATGCCAAAGAGAGTAAAAAGATTATACAAGGTGTTTTCAAGGTCGCAATACAACAAGGAAACAAAAGAGCGTTCAAAAAGAGGGCAGAAAGTACTTGCAAAGAGAAAGAAGGAATTTGCACATGAGAATAATCAGAAGAAAGATATAAATAACAAGATTGCCCATTATGTTGCTATGAATTATGAGTTTGTTGCTTATCAAAACGACCCAATAAAAGAATGGCAAAGACTGTTTGGAAGAAGAATCTACCAAACTTCCATCGGAGGATTCCGCGATACCTTGAAAAGAAAGGTCAGCACTCCTTTGGAAGTAGGCAGGTTCGCAAAAACTACAGGCATATGCATGTACTGCGGTTATTCGCTGCATTTGAACCTATCTGAGCGCGTGTTCAAGTGTCCTTCCTGTGGGCACGTGCAGGACAGAGATGTAAGTGCGGCAAATACAATAGAGTATGAAGGACTTTCCCTACGGAACGTAGGGGAGACGCTCGTAGATGATGATGCCTCTACAAGTAGCATGCTGGAATACTTAAAACGTATTCCTCATGTGAAAGCAAGCATCGCAGGTGAAGCGAGAAGCCCCGAACGAGCGGATGTGGCCCAAGAAGCCCCATCCGTAAGGGTGGGGTAGTTCACTTATGCGACATCTATGCTCTCTTCTGGGTAGCCAAGCTTTATCAAAGCCTTCTTAACCTCGTCTTTGTGCATGCCCTGCAGTTCTATAACGCCATTTTTATATGTGCCGCCGCATGCGAGCATGCTCT
>Ga0081529_121282_pt1 | contig 28444 bp, 33 predicted proteins | sample EchGeymetagenome_FD_71012 | JGI IMG/M metagenome (GOLD analysis project Ga0081529, IMG submission 71012) | Ferrous microbial mat and aquatic microbial communities from Echinus Geyser, Yellowstone National Park, USA - transect B T=78-80 C v2... ...
TCTCCCTTTTTAAGGTCCTTAGCACACTCATTTAGTTTTAATAGTGCATTTTGTCTAATATATCTTGGGGGCTGTTGGGTTCAAAGCGAATTAAGGTCCTTAGCACACTCAGCCCAACAGCCCCCATTACTAACACTAGATTTAACTCCCTTTTAGCCCCCGTTGCAGCTATTATGAAAAAGACTATAAAAAGTTTTCAAGCTTCCCTCAGACTACAAGGATTTTCCAATAAATGCTACTTATAATTTAGATACTGAGATAAAATCTCTTTATGAATCAGACTTTATTTTAGAGAGTAGTTTATTAAGCTTCTCCTCTATCTTCCTTATTCTTCTCTCAGTATAATCCTCATTATCATCTTCATAAAAACCATATAATCCCCTCATTTTCATGAAAATAACATCGCTTAATCTCTCAATTTTAGGTTCGTATCCCTTCTTTGTAATCTTATATAAACCTTGAACCTTACCTGTACCTATTGGCGCTACTAATATTCCAGATTCTTTTAATTGATCGTAAATTTTGCAAGGTAAAGTAGGAGATGAAGCCCATATTATAGCCCTATCATAAGGGGCTTCTTTTTCATACCCTAAGCTTCCATCTCCCTTAATTAGTTTTATATTTGGATATCTTGGAAGAAGAATATTTTTAGCATATTCAAACATCGTATCATCAATTTCAATACTTATCACATTAGTGTCGCCTACTATCTCAGCTATTAATGCAGTATAATACCCTATACCAGTCCCAATTTCTAAAACCTTTTGATTCTCTTGGAGATCTAGGATATCAAGCATATATATACCTAAGCTTAATGCCGTCGTAGTAATGTTAGGAGTTATGAAGAAAGGTTTATCTATATAATTGGGGTCGTATGCAAATTTTTTAAGAACATCAGGTAAAAAATCCTCTCTGTTTACTTTCATAAACGCTTTAACTAGCCTTGGATTTTTTATTGATCTTACTATATCATCTTTTGCATTCATACTTATAATTATGTTAATTGATAAAAATATATGATGATGAAAGGCCTGCATCATAGATGAATGATGAAGTCGTCGCGGCACTGAAAATTTTAATATTAAAACGAGAGAAGATATTTCATGGAAATTAGTGAGAAATTGTGGGGCTCAATAGTTGATGTGTATAACTCTATACTTAAACATCCGTTTATCTTAGAACTAGTTGAGGGAACACTGAATAGGGAGAAATTCAAATATTATATAGTTCAAGATTATTTGTATTTAAGGGAATTCTCAAAGGCATTGGCAGTATTATCAGCTAAGGCTGAAAATGAGGACCAAGCTCTCTTATTTGCAACTCACGTCCAAGATGTAATAAAGGTTGAAAAAGCACTACATAACTTCTACATAAAGGAATTTAATATAAATATAGAAGATTATGAGATAAATCCAACAAATTTAGCTTATACGTCTTATCTAATAGCAGTAACTTATACCAGACCTTTCCATGAAGGAATATCAGCTGTATTACCCTGTTACTGGATTTATATGGAAGTTGGAAAAGAGTTACTTAAAAGAGGATCTAAAGATCAATATTACCAGAAGTGGATCGAGACCTATGGGGGGGAGGAGTATGAAAAAGGGGTCAGAAATGTGATAAATATTGTGAACAATTTAAACGTTACAGAAGAAGAATTTAACAGAATGAGAGTACATTTTAGGACAGCTTCCGTATACGAGTATATGTTTTGGGATGCAGCGTATAGATTTGAGAGATTTCCATTCCATGTAGAAAAGAATAAAGGAGTATGAAGAACTCTCTCTTATGGATAAGCTTTTACTCCATGTAGGTCCAACAACAATTAAGGAAGACATTTTAATTGCAGGATTAGAAAATAACGTAGGTTTTACCTCTAAAGAGTTCGTAGACGCGTTCTCTTACTCTCTTAAAGGGCTAAGATATGTGATGGGAGTCAGTAAGAATTACCAACCATTTATAATTCCTGGAGGCGGGACATCAGCTATGGAAAGCGTCACATCATTACTTAAAAATAAGGATAAAGTCCTTGTAGTATCTAATGGGGTATTTGGAGATAGATGGGAACAGATCTTTAAGAGATACCCAGTAGAGGTAAAGGTCCTAAGACCATCACCAGGAAGTTATGTAACTCCAGAAGAAGTGGAGGAAGAAGTTCAAAAAGATAATTATAAAATGGTTACACTTACACACGTTGAGACAAGTACTGGAGTAAGAGAGCCTATAAAAGATGTTGCCAAAAGAATAAGGAATAAAGTAGAGTTAATTGTAGTTGACGGAGTTTCAAGCGTTGGGGCTGAGGAGGTGAAAGCAGAAGAATGGGGAATAGATGTATATTTAACTGCTAGTCAAAAGGCTCTAGGCGCTCCAGCGGGATTAGGTCTATTAGTATTATCCCCAAAAGCTTTAGAAGTGCTAAACTCGGAGGAATCAATAGCAGGCTATTACTTAAATTTGAGGAACTGGTTACCGGTCATGAGATCAACGGAAGAGGGAAAAGCAATGTACTTTTCTACACCTCCAGTTCACGTAATTATGCAATTAGCTGAAGCATTTAGATTAATAGAAAAGGAAGGAATAGAAAATAGAATAAAAAGGCATTCAGTAATAGCAAGTGCAATAAGAACTGGCATAGAAGCTTTAGGATTAGAAATAGTTGCTAAAAGACCAGAATCCTATAGTAATACGGTTACTGGAGTTATCTTAAAAGTTGTAGAACCATCAAAAGTTCTATCAGAGACGATAAATGAGGGAGTAGAATTCGCTCCTGGAGTCCATCCAGCTTTTAAATATTTTAGAATAGGTCATATGGGATGGGTTACTCCTAACGATGCAATAGTAGCTATTAGCGTAATTGAGAGAACTTTAAAAAGGTTAGGTGAACCAATTAGATTTGGAGAAGGAGTTAAGGCCGTTCAAGAATACCTTTCGTCAGCCCGCTGAAAGTATATCATCTATCTAAATCCCCGAAAATATCATCATTCTCACTTTTTAAGATAATACTCAATAATATTATAAATATGACTGTAAACAATAACATAACGTTTAACGACATACTACAGTATGAAATAATAAGGAGTAAATATCAAGTTATAATGGATAAGTTAAAGGATAAAAACATGAGCGTATTAAAGGAAACTCTTAAAGAAATTATAGGATTTATAAAAAAGATTAAGGGACTAGTATTAGATAGAAGATTAAAAAATTTAATTAAGTATCAGCAAAAATTGGCAAAAAAATTATTACTAATAATAAACATTAGATACATAATATTCTTTATATACAAAATTATGCTTCAAAAACTTATCGTCAAATTATATGAATCAATAAGAATATTTATAACTGAGATTGAAAAGATTATTAAATATTGAGAAGAGATTCCTTTAAACACTCTTCAATTATTTTAGCGTCGTATTCTGGTATTGGTCTCTTAAGATTTGCTGGTGCATTTCTAAGATATTTAGCTATTTGGCCCTTATCTTCTATAAATCTTATCTTATCCAATATCTTTTTCATATCACATTCGCCAGTAACCACTGGCTCTACTTTCACTCTAAATATGTATATTCCCCTATTCCTAACTGTTTCCTCGGGATAAATTGGTGTATGGTCTTCATACCAGCCAGATAATACTTTAACTATTCCAACTATTTTCCCACCATATCTTTTTGCATAATATTTACTGACATAGATTATTATATAATCACCTTCCTTTATATATTCTGCTAAATTTTCTTTATATCCATATATACCCTTATCTCTAATCACATCCCACATATCTTCTTGGATTGGTACTAACCAGTAGGTCACAGAATGCTATAGGATTTTAAGAATATAAGATTTATTACCAATAGCTAAACTACACAATTCATTAGAAAAAATTTACATTATAATAAAATAATACTTAATATGAAATAAACTAATATTCATATTAATTAATCATGAAGATAAAATAATACAAATTGTATATAATATATATATTATAAAGATATTTGCATTTTATCTAATTTTTTAAAAAAATAATAATTAAATCTATGCTAAGTATATCTCCCTTAATTACAATTCTTATATAGCTAAAAATACATATAATAAATTTTATTATTTTAATATTATAAATAAACGTAAATAGATCAAAAATTTTATATTTCGATTTTAGTAATATTATTATTTTGATAACAAAAATCCTCATATGAAAACATTATCTCTACATATAGAGAAAACCAATTGTAAATAAGGGAAAAGTGATTTAAGGACATTGCATTAATTCTTTACTTAATGAAAAAAGTAACTATCACAGCTTATGTTGCTATATCCTTATCATTAGTTGCCATCATTTTAAGTTCAATAGTTATCTTTATAACCTTAAAAAACCATTAGAAAACATTTAAAAATCCAGGATATTATTTCTCCATAATGATAGGATGTAAAGATCTTCAATGTGTCATTAGCACGTTAAATTCGCTGTTAAAGAAGTACGGAATTTCAAAGCGTGTGGATGAGATTGTATTAGAACAGATAAGAGAGTTATCAATATATAATGACAATAAAGTGTTCATTAATATATTAAAATATGAGGAAATAACTAATGAAGCGGCTGGAGAAAGTGAAATTTTATCCTCATTCTTATTACTGCTATCTTTATATTCACTAGTTGGAATTGAGAAAACAAGGGAGATAATACAAAATGAGTACGGAAAGGAGTCACCAATATTCAAGCTCTATGAAATTTTATTTTGATAGAATTAAACAGTTTACAGCATCTAGATATAATAGAAGTATAGAGTTAGAGTTTAAATATTATTCAGATTATGACGGAAAAAGAATGATAAGAATTAAGTTAGAGGAAAAAACCTTATTAGTTAATGTCGTTAGATTAGAGAACTTATGTGTCACTCCACAGGAATGTATCCTTCTTTCAGCTTCTGTTTATCTTTATATTTACCTTTATTTAATGGGATTTAATGTGAATGATATAAAAAATATATGTAAACAAAATTTCCCTGAATTATATACATATTTAATAAAGATATTAAGCAATATCAGAACTTCCCCATGGCCTTTAACGCATTTATAACGAAGTCCTCAACAACTTTTTCTGGTTCTTTAGCTTTCATCACAGCACTGGCCACACCTATGCCCTGAGCCCCCAATTCAATAGCTTTAAAGACGTCTTCTCCTGTCGAAATACCAGCACCGGCTATTAGATAAACCCCTTTTGCTTTCTTTATCTCATCTACCGCTTTAGTTATTACTTCAGGTTTAGCTTTAGAAACTGAAATACCAGTCCCTATAAGCTCTGGAGGTTCTATAAGTATGGCATCAGGTTTTAACAGGCTGAAGGGGAATACCAATTCATACCTATCTACGCATAGAACACTCTCTAAACCTAAATTTCTAATTCTTTTTAAAATATCGTCTATTTCATCCGCCCTTATCCTCTTCTCGCTGTGATTAATTAAAGTACCCTTGGCTCCAGCGTCTTTAACTAATTCAGGTGGTATAGCCCCAGTATGAGCGCCTAAAGGTACTGGATCTACGTGCTGAGCGTATACTGGTAAGTTCACCTCTTGGCTAATTCTATATATCATTGTAGCAGGAACAGCTAAGATGATTTCCACAGAATATTCCCTACTAATCTTCTCTATCTTTTTCGCTAGTTCTATCGCTTTATTTCCGAAAGAGTTATCATATACTTTATAATTTATTAAAATAATAGGAAGTCTCACAATGAGAAATATCAAGGGAGACTAAAAAATGTATTGCGGAATCGATTTAGCGATAAAGAGAAAAACTACAATAGGTGTTTTAAATAATTATGAAATAAAAATTTACGAAGTAAGTACTAATGAAGAAATCATTCGATTATGCAGTAAAGCCAATATAACGGCTATTGACTCCCCGTTATCTCACTCAAAAGGATTTAGGAACGTAGATAAGGAGATGATAAGAAGAGGGTTTAGAGTATTGCCACCTTCCTTTATGAGTAAACTTGTAGAAAGGGCTATAGAATTGTCGAGGAGTTTAAAAAACGTAATAGAAACTCATCCCACATCCACGTTAAAAAATTTGGGAATAAATTGGAAGGGATTGCATGAAGTCAAAGATTATGTTGACGCTGCAGCTTGTGCAATGGTGGCTTTAGGTTACGAAATAGGATACGTTGAGGAAATTAAGGCTAATGATGGGGTAATTTACTTGCTATCAAAAAATTTCCCTTATGAGTTAAAAAGGAAAGATTATTATACGTTTTATCTGAAAGAAGCAAAATGAAATAGGGTTATTCCTAATAATCCTAGTATGAAAGCTATGATAAATGTTACTATTATGGCTAAAATTGCAATACCAAACGCCTGAATCCAACCAGTATTAAATATAACCTTATAAACTCCAATAAATGCTATAAATCCTATTATTATCCCAATTATAGGAGATATAATACTAAATAAAAGCTCAAATATAACAAAAACTATTACACCAACCAATGTAGCTAGCATTGCTCTTCCAAAGCTAGTTGTACTTGGCGTAATTATCTTCGCAGCTATCCAAGTTGGAATAGAAATTATTATCCATGTTATAATAAATATAATAACATCAATAATAGTTACAGCAAGCATAATAAAAAACAATGAATTAAATATAAAAATTTATCTCTGATTTAATGGCACATATTGCCTATATTCTGGCCCAACATATAATGCTCTAGGTCTTATTAATCTATGTTGCTCTTCTACATATTCTATTATGTGAGCTAACCAACCTAAAGTTCTGGATAAAGCAAATAGGGCAGTGAACATATAGACTGGAAATCCTATAGCGTAGAAAACTATGCCAGAATAGAAATCAGTATTAGGATATATCCCTTTATTAGCAAAATACTTTATACCTAACTCTTCAAGTTTTTGAGCTATCTCAAAGTATTTCTTTGCATCGCTGTTCTTTTCCACTAGTGTAGAGGCTAGATTTTTGAATATTTTTGCTCTAGGATCATAAGTTTTATAGACTCTATGCCCGAATCCCATCAGCCTATTTTTCTGATTTAATATCTTCTCATTAAACCAATTTTCTACATTATTAATCTCTTTAATTTCTAAGAATTGTTTAAAAGCTTCTTCAGCTGCTCCCCCATGTAAGGGGCCCTTTAATGCTGCTAAAGCTGCAGTTATCGATGAATACATATCTGATAATGTAGAAGAAGCAACTAATGCTGCTGTAGTTGAAGCCGGTACTTCGTGATCTGCATATAGTATTAAAGCCTTATCCATAGCATTCACCTCTTCTGGAGTGGGCTCTTTAGATAAACTTGCAGCTAGAAAACTCTTTGCATAACTATCTGAGGATTCTGGTATTCTGGGTTTATTTCCTTCCTTTCTTCTGAATACATTTGCGACTAATGTGGACATTTTAGCTATTATACTTATAGCTTTTTCTTTATCATTCTCCTTCCATTTAAAATTCTTATCTAAAGAGGCTAAGGCCGCAGTGCCTACTTCTAAAAGCCCTATAGCATCCGCATCTCTAGGCATTAAATATATGGCATCAATAACTTCTTGGGGTACCTCATATTCCTCATTAAGCTTTTCCTTTAATTTTTCCAACTCCTTTATATTCGGTAATTTTCCATATAACATCAAGTATATTGTCTCCTCGTAACTTCCGAATTTAACTAGATCATTTATGTCATAACCTCTATATCTTAAAATTCCTTTTTCCCCATCTATATAGGTTAAACTAGTTACCTTTATTACAACATTTTCTAGACCTTTACTTACTACACTCATCAGTCAGTACCTCCTTCCCATTCTGTTACGGATTTAATTAAAAAATTCAAAACATGCTCCTCATTTATTATATCCCTCATTGAGATAACGCCAACGAGTTTACCCTCACAATCTACAACAACTACATGCCTAATGTTATTCTTCACCATTTTTTCGGCTACTTCTCCTATAGGAGAATTCCTCTTAACTGTTATTAACTTCCCATAAGTACCTAACTTTTCAACACTATCATTTAAATCCTTATTGCACGCAATAGCACGCATCAAATCTCTTTCTGTAAATATACCCACAGGCATACCTTTTTCATCTACAATTACAACGGAACCTATGTTATTATTATACATAATTTTAACCGCATCTATAACCCTCGTACCCAATTTCACGGTAATAGGGGGCTTCTTAATCAGATTTTCAGAAGTTAACATCATAATTTAAACTTCGCATATAAAAATTTAAAGCTTTCTAATGAGTTTTATACTACCTAATTCCTTATCTAATTTTTCATAGAAGAAATAGTCTATAATCTCATATTGTTCTTGTCTAGTTATCATTTTATCCAATAGGTTAATCTGCGTTCCTTCCCTCAATAGTATTTCTAAAGCTTCTTTCATGGCTTTTGCTGCAACCCTAAATATGGTAACTGGGAATATGACATACTTATAGCCCATTTCCTTAAACTCCTTAGCAGTTATATAAGGGGTTTTACCGAATTCTGTCATATTAGCTAACAAAGGAGCCTTAACCTCTTTAGCGAACTTAGAAAATTCTTCTTTACTAGTAAGAGCCTCTGGAAATATGATATCTGCACCTGCCTCTAAATAAATTTTAGCCCTTTCAATAGCGTCATCTAAACCTATAACGCCCCTTGAATCTACTCTAGCTATTATTAAGGCTTCTTTTCTAGCTTTTAACGCGGCTTTAATCTTTTGAACCATCTCTAAAGGTTCTATAACCTCTTTACCTTCTAAATGACCGCATTTTTTAGGCATTCTTTGGTCCTCAATCTGAATGGCATCAGCACCTGCTTTCTCAAGAACTCTTACAGTTCTATAAACATTTATAGCCTCACCAAATCCAGTATCTGCATCTACAATTATTGGAATATCTACAACTTCCTTTATCCTCCTTATCATCTCTGCTACTTCATCTAAGGTAATTAAACCTATATCTGGCAATCCATAAGATGACGTTAATGCGGCCCCAGATAAGTATACTGCTTTAAAACCTACCTTTTTAGCTAAAATTGCGGTAAATGGGTTAAATACGCCAGGTATTATTAAGAAGTCAGATTCCCTTAATATTTGTGACAATTTCCCTCACCCTCAATTCTTCAATATTCCATAATATATTTAATTCTTCCTTTTTTCCGCCTAATCTCATATACTTCTCCTCAACTTCCTCATCTGACATTGGATTATTATAATAACCTCTAGGATTTCTTACCTCAATTTCGTCCTTCCCTTTATTAGAATAAACTATCACTTTAACTGGTAACTCCTTAGGATAAATATTTGTATAGTTCTCATTTTCATAAACACTAATTTTTCTCATCAGACTCCTTATTTTGTCGTTAAAGATCGCCTCGCTATTATATGCGTCGAGCCAGAAATCTTTTCTAATTATCGTATATGCTAAAATGTAAGGTAAGCTATGGTCAGCAGTTTCCTTATTTGTTGGATTCCATTTCTCCTCATCAGCTATTATAGTCTTAGCAGCCTCATAAGTTTCTACGTCAATTTTAACTATATCATCGACATTAAGATTAATACTTTTACCAGCTTCAACCACAGCCTCAGCATGATATTCTACTGGATATTTTTTCATACTAGTCTTTAATATTCCATCTAGTGATAAATTATTAAAAACACTATAATCAAAATCTTTTGCTATGACATTAACAAAACCCATCTTACCAGAAAAAGGCTTTGATGGCCCAGTTAACCCAAATTTTGCCAAAATTGCCGCAAAAGTAGCTTTTCTAGAGGCGTCAGCTGCAGCTCCAGCTTTCCACATAGATAATTCTCCAGATCTTGTCTCTCTAAGGGCAATATTTGGAACTAAAGTTAATGATATTGCATTAATAGTTTCTTTACTGCTTAACCTCAATAACTTTGCTAAACCAGCTGCAGCTGCTACTTGAAGAAAAGTTACGTGATCATAACCTTTTTTCCTTAACGAAGTGGCATCACATAATTTTACGCCTACTTCATAACCTATTGCAATAGCCTCTATTACATCCTTTCCTTTTAAATCTAAAAGGGATGAAACAGATAAAAAGGCGCCTATCATGTCACTAGGATGTAAAGGTTCCTTTGAAAGATATGTATCGTTAAAATCTAAATATCTTATTAAAAACGTATTATAGTACGATGCGAAATCTGGAGTAGAATAACCACCAAAAAGCAATGGCACATCACCTTGGAAATATTTCATAACGTTTTTGTTCACTAAATGAGGGGGAGAATTTAATGCACCTCTAGCAACTGCAATAGAATCAATAATTCTCCTCTTAGCTTCATGAATTATCTTATCGCTTAAACTTTCATAGCTTACGGAGTTTACGAAATCAGCTATCTTTTCAGCTATTTCCATAGAAAAACTAAATGAATGAAAAGTAAAAAAATAAACTCTTTGACAGATTGAAAATAAGCTTAATATACTTTTGAACACATATTTATACTCGTGATAGAATGGTAAAAGTTGCTTTTATAGGAATTGGAAAAATAGGTCAAACGATAGCTTATTCTACAATATTAGATGGTTTAGTTAGCGAAGCAATATTATACGATATAATACCAGAATTACCAGAGAAATTTGAACATGAATTAAGACATGCACTAGCTAGCAGAGGAATTTCCACAGAAGTTATTGGCACTAACTCCCTAGATGATGTAAATAACGCAGATATAATAATTATAACTGCAGGTAAGCCGAGGAAAGCGGGAATGAGTAGGAGGGATCTATTCGTAGATAATGCAAAAATAATGATAGATTTCGCAAATAAGTTACCTCCAAGGAATCCTGGGGCGTTATACATAATGGTAACAAATCCAGTAGATATGATGGCCTCAGTCTTTATGAGGTTCTCAAAGCAATATACAATAAGCACTGGAGATCAAGTTGAGACTATGAGACTTAGATCATATATTGCTAAAAGACTTAAGGTTCCAGTAAATAGAGTTACTGGATACGTAGGTGGAGAGCACGGTGAGGATGCTGTAGTATTATGGAGTACCGTTAAGGTAAATGGGAAACCATTTGAAGAAGTGGCTAAGGGATTAACTAAAGAAGAAGTTGAAAATTACGTTAAATCAATCCCTGGCGAAATTATTAGAGTTATGGGCGGTACTACATGGGGGCCAGGTACGATAATAAAGGATATTGTGAGGTCTATAGTACTCAATGAAGGTAGGGTAATGAGTATAGCCACCCCTAGAGTATATGAGGGAGAAATAGTCCACATAAGTGTACCAATCGTAGTTGGTGCTGACATAGGACCCAGTTTAGAAGCGGCATTACCAGAAGCTGATAGACAAAGATTAAATAAGGCTGTAGAAGATTTCTACAGAGTATATAAGGAAAACCTAGACCATTTACTACAAACAATTAAGCAATAATTTTCTAACATTACCATAAGCTTTTTATTCTTACGTTTCCCAAATCATTTGTGAGAGTTCTTATATTAGGAATAGATGGATATTTAGGATGGCCTTTAGCGTTAAGGTTAGGTAAAAGAGGACATGAAGTAATAGGCGTAGATAATTTATACACAAGAAATGCAGTAAGAGAAGTAGGGTCTGATTCTGCATTTCCCTTACCAGAACCAGAAGAGAGAATAGCTGCAGCGAAAAAAATACTAGATGTAAACATTACTTTCTACAGAGCTGATGTAAAAGATTATGAAAAACTTTATGACATAATACAAAAGCATAAGCCAGATGCAATAGTTCACTTCGCAGAGCAAAGATCTGCACCATACTCGATGATAGATGTACATCATGCGAACTATACTTTCATAAACAATATTACAAGTACTATAAACTTAATTTATGCAATACTTAAAGTAGACCCTACAATTCACGTCTTAAAAATGGGTACCATGGGAGAATATGGGACGCCAAATTATGATATCTTAGAAAGCGCATTCGTAGAGGTTGAGATTAAAGGTAAAAAAGATAAAATACCCTTTCCCAAATGGGCTAGTAGTTGGTATCACTGGAGTAAAGTCTATGACACTTACAACCTTATGTGGGCTAATAAGGTTTGGGGTTTAACTATCACTGACATAATGCAGGGACCAGTATATGGAACTAGGACTGAGGAGATAATCGACGAAAAATTAAGAACTAGATTTGACTTTGATGAGGTTTGGGGTACTGTAGTGAATAGATACTGCGTTGAAGCTATACTAGGGCTTCCATTAACTCCCTATGGAAAAGGTGGACAAACGAGGGGATTTATCTCCCTAGAAGATAGTATGCAAGCGTTAACTATATTACTAGAGCATCCTCCTAGTCAAGGAGAATATAGAGTAGTTAACCAGATACATGAGGTACTTAGTGTAAGCCAGATTGCAAACATGGTAAAAGAGGTAGGAGAGTCATTGGGCTTAAAAGTTGAAATTCAACACGTTAAGAATCCTAGGGTTGAGAAGGAAGAGCATTACTATAACGTAGAATCTAAAATATTACCATCTTTAGGCTTTACTCCTAAAAAGAAGATGAAAGATGAGATCAAATTTATGTTAGAAGATCTAATACCTTACAAAAGTAGATTAGAGAAATTTAAGCATGTAATATTCCCCAGAACAGATTGGAGAAAAGGTAGAAGCTAATTTTATCATTTTAATATTTATTTGTAATATCAATATGAACCAAGTCGTTGGTCAGACCCATATTCCTAAAATAAATTTATTTAAAGCAGTGTAATACTATTTATCACGTTGGAAGGTAGCTTAAAGAGGAAACTGGGTTATTTCATACGATATCAAGATGTAGAGTATGAAGTAATATCACAATATTTAACGCTAGCGTTAAGAATGCCAAGTAATGGAAAGCTAGGGCAAATACTACACCAATATATACAAGAATTTCTTATAAATGGTATAGATAGGATTGAAAAAACTTATACTCCTTTTTATTCAAATTTGAACAAGGCAGTGGAATTAATTTCCAATATAGTAAAAAATGAAAAAATTAACTATTGTGATAAAAAGTCTGAAAAAATTAACGGTATTAAGATAGTAGGGCAAGCGGATATTTGTACTGATAATTTCGTCATAGAAATCAAAAGTAATGCAGATCTTAAAAAGGTAGATCTAATGCAGGCTTTAATATACACTTTTCTATATGAGAAGGATGTAATACTCTTCCTATATAGTATACATACTGGAGAATATACAATAGTAAAAGTTCCTTTTAATGAGAGAAACTTAAACTCATTATTTGAAGGTATCAAAAAGTTAAGTGAAAAAGAGGAAATATTGTGAAAACTTTTAAAAGAGATTTGTAAGAAAAGGATATAAAATATAAGTGAGAGTGATAGATATGGACTCTATAGATAAGGGGATACTGAAAATTCTTTTAAAAGATGCGAGAATGCCTCAAAGAAGAATAGCCCTATTATTAGGAATTTCGCCACCAGCAGTTAGCTATAGAATGGAAAGGCTTTTTGGGGATGTAATTAAAAGATTTGTACTTTACGTCAATCCTAACTTCCTAGGTAGATATCACGCATACGTCTCCTTCAGTAATCTCCATGAGTGGAACGGAGATTATATAGCAAAAATTGAATGTCTCGAAGATATTAACGTATATGAGATAGACGCTAAAAACAGGATAGAAATAGAAGATAAAATAAATAAAATGACTGAACGATTAGGAGAACCCAGGATGGTTTATATACCAAATCAAATGCCTTATAGTCCTTCTAAATTTGATTTAAAATTAATAAGTATCTTGAAAGAGAAACCATTGCTTAAACCCATTGAATTAGCTGAGGAATTAGGAGTTTCCTCAAAGACTATTAGAAGGCATCTTAGATATTTATTTAATAAGAACTTCATAAGACTAATTCCAATAATAGACTTAAACAAAGCTGAGCTAGTAATATTTGCAGTATTTACTTCACAAACGGAAAGTGCAAAAAAAATTTTTTCAAAATACTTATTTAAGGAGGTAGAGGATGAAAGGGCAGGAATCTATGTAAATGTAGTGGACAGTATGGATGAGGCTAGGGATATTATATTAAAGTTTAAACGAGAATATGATAATAACGCTGAAGTGATGATAGTTACTCGTTATGAGTTCTTATAATAATTAACGACTATATAGCCTTTTCTTCTGATACTTAGTTTGCTTAGAACTCTTAAAGCTATTATACTCTCTAACTCTAGCTATAGCCTCCTTAATATTGTTAACACCCTTTAGCATTTCCGCTAAACCTTTCTCGCCTATATAATTTAACCAAGATACTATATGACCCTCCTTAAGATGCCATTCCACACATGCAGGATCTAATTTACTTAACCTCTCTAACTCTCGCTCTAATTCCTTCGTATCATGAGCAATACCGACTACTTTTTCATAGGATTTAAAATAAAATGGCTCCATGTAAAAAGAGCTATTTCACAAATTTTTTAAATGAAATGGGTCATAATACGCTATTTATTCTTAAGAGTTATAAATTTTAAAGGAAAAATTAAGATTTATTTTTAATAACTTTAAAATAATATTAAATTAAATTCAGTATATGGGTATACTCTTAATTAATCATCAAGCTAAGATAACTTTTTAAAATTATTGTTTTTAACAATAATTATGGAAATATCACTTAGCCTAACTGGAGACTTAGAAAATCCTATAATTGAATTTGGTGGAAAAATATCTAGAGCTAAAAACTTTTATCAAGAGGGACCCTTAATGGCATTTCTAATCTCAATACCACACTGCATAGCGACTATGGCTGATAGTATAGCTAAAAAAGAAGGCATAACTTTGTCTTCGTGTAAAATTATAGCTAGATATGTATTAGATGAGAAGGAAATGTTTCTAGGAAATTATGTATTTAAAAAGATAATTATTGAAATATATGGTAAGGGATGTAGCGAAGAGGAATTAAAGGAATTAATAAAAAAAGTAAAAAGGGAATGTCCGATCTACTTAAGTTTTAGGGAGAAGATAGAAATAGAAGGAAAACTAGCTTAAATTATTTTTAGTAATGATATTAAGTATATCAATTTTCTTCCTTAAATTATCTTTAACTCAGATTTACCTTCGCCTTCGTCATAACCAGACCATCTCTTAAATATCTCACCTTTACCCCTTATAATTAAATTATGGCCTGGATTCTTTCCCAGCGCCACTACTAATTCAATTAATCTTCCCTCCCTATTTATTAGTAGTTTTACACTATTTTTATACTCTAAACCCTTAATTGCTCCATCAACTGCAACTATTTCGTCACCTTGAATAATACCAGCCATATCTGCAGGGGAATTATCTTCAACAAAGATAACTTTCTTTCCCTCTAACATTAAACCATAATATGGTGAACCCTTATCGGTAAATGTTATCTCAAAATATTCAGATAATCTATTAAATATTGGAGGATTTCTAGAATATACTAGCTCATCTAAATTAGAAACACCTAACTTTTCTGAAATTTCCCTTATATTTTCATAACTATACTCTTTTATCTTATATAATTCCTTAAATAAATCATAAATAGAGTTGCCGTTCTTTATCATCTCCAGATCCATTATTAACCCAACGATTAGGCCTAACTGATAATATGATATGCCAATGTTTGCAAAATTATTATCCTTTCTATAGTACTTAATCCACGTAGTATAAGAGGATTCTGCTAAGCTCATTCTCCTTATTCCAGGAAAAGTTAACCATGCTAAGGTGTTTGCAATATAATTTAGAGTTTCATTAATGTTAGCTACCTTAGCTCTTAAAGGTATTATAGTTGCAATATATTCCGTGATACCCTCTGCAAACCATAATAATTCGGTATAACTCTCAGTCTCGTAATTTATTTTCAAATCTTTAGGCCTTATCTTTTTAACATTATATCTATGAAAATATTCGTGAACAAAAAGCCTTATTAATTCTTTATTATCCCAGCTTGTTACTATCGCCGAAGAATTTTCGTGTTCTATACCACCAAAGTTTGAATCTGATCTTCTGAAAAAGAATATATATTTTTCTTTTATGTCATTTGGGAATATTTTAGATACTTCATCTATACATTTAGCTAAAGATTTTATAAATGAATCTTCTATATTGTCTATTGTGGAAATTTTATGATTCTCATCAATATCTATTACTTTTAAATTAGGTGAGGCTTGAATTGGAGAATCTACAAATTCATGATAATTCTCTGCACAAAACCAATCTCCAACTCGCCTTAAAGTAGTGTGAATCTGCCAATTAGTATCTATTTTTACACAATATTCTTCATCAAATGTTTGAAATGGAAATAATGCAGGCGGATTTATAAATAAGTAGTTAGAAGTTGATATAAGCTCCCTTTGATCTTTACTTAATGCTTGAACTAAATAGCGAAATCTATTCTTTACGTAAAACCTATTCTTCCCTATTCTAACTCCATCAATTTCTACAACAAATCTCTCTAATTCTCTTATTATATAAGAGCCGGGAACCCAGGTGGGAAAGGTTACTATTCCTTCTTTTCCTTCCGCTAAAACTTCTATATATCGATTCAAGGGCTTTACTAAAAATCGCATAATATAAACTAAATATAGGGACAAAAAAGGTTATGGTGGTTTAACATCTATACATGCAACTGGACACACATTAACACATGCCATACAGAATATGCATGCTTGTTCATTTACTGGATCCGCTTTTTTCTCAGACGCAGGATGACCTGGTGTATCAAACCATTGGAAGACGTTAACCGGACATGCATTTATACATGATCCATCTGCAATACATAGATCGAAATCTACTCCAACAATAGTGCCATGAATTCCTAGTTTTCCAGGTGGTTCTACTGGACCGTATACTTTATGCCCAGAGTGTTCCCCTACAACTGGTCTATTAGTCCTGTAGTTAGGATCTATACCCATTTTTTCACCATTAGATACTACTATTAACGGTAATTATTAACACAATCCCTAATATGTTCGGGAAAATTTAAATGAATATTTTATTATTTATTTTATTTACACTTATAATTTTAAAGCGTATTAAACTGATTATTATAAAAAGGGAATTATTACCTTATTTTTGATAAAAATTAGTTGGGACTTCTCAAAACATTTAAATATTAAAGGATAGAAGAGTTATCATATGAACTTAAGGGATAAGATATTAGCTTACCTATATCAGAATAAAGAATCAACAGTTGAGAATATAGCAGATGCTTTAAGAGAAGATATATATGAAGTAGATGCTACATTAAAATATCTAGAACGAGAAGGATATGTTGTAAGGAGAACCAAAGGATTAATATTTAAGAAAATTGTCTATGATTTGACGGCTGGCGGATTAGAAGAAGCTAAGAAGGCTTATGAAAATTTGCAAAATAAGGCTAAACAACTAGAGAATTTAATAGTAAATGGTAATATAGATCCGTCCCAAATACCTGAAGAATATGTAGATATTCTACCTTTATTAGTTACCTTATCTCTTATAGATATGTTATTATTGCAAAATATATTATTATTTGACTTATTCTGATCTAGTCTTCAATAAAAGATTTAAATTTGTTAAATTACATAAATAAGCTATGTGAAACTTAAGATAAACAGTATTGAAGATTTATTCATACCGCCATTACAAGAATACTCTTACTTATGTAATGGAATAATTACGGAAATGAAATGTAAAGGATTAGAAATTTATAGAGATCAAGACTTTATTTCATTTACAGTAAATGATATACTTAGCTCCATGAGTCTTCAAGGACTTATTAAAATGAGAAGCCGAGGAAGAAAAAGGGATAGATGGCTTAGATATATCTCAAAATATAAGATAGAGTTAGAACCTAAGGAGTTCTCAACGATTCTTAAATTAGGAGCACTATTTACAATTTATGTTGATGGATACGATATAGATGGAATATCAGGAGACGTTGCAATAAAAGAATTAAGGATTACGGGAACTGGTACTAATACTGACCATATTAAAAAATTTCTTTTTGATATAAACCCTAGGCTTATAATCATTCAAAATAAGCACAACATATGGTATATGATAACAGCATATAAGGTGGCTTACATAGATCCTCAATTTAAAAAAGTAGAAAGCTTAACTTTAGGTGCCTATAGATTAGAATGTCAGGAGATAGAAGAAGAAATGGGAACAAGAATATGTACAAACTCCTCATATTAAAATCTGATATCTCACCACCTTGGAAGAGATGAGGGATTTGTTCCTAGAGTATTCGTAGCTTTCACCATCGATTCGGTAATATTTTCGAAAAATCATTAGCCTTTTCTACTCAAAATCGCTATATTAAAAAGCTAGAAACTTATCGGATTTGCAGAAAAAGGGGTTAAGGGTGGAAAGCCTCGCCAGCAGAGATGGATAGCCCCCTTATATTTAAATACCTCTTTTCCTCATTTTTCTTTCAATTGCTAGGGCTGTGTTTATAATAAATTTTTGTTGATAAATAATGATCTCTCACGCCGATGTGGGCTATGCTCAAAAGGGTGGGAGTGATTGAGGAGATGTGAGCCTTATGCTATTAGGCTCTAAGAAATCCCATGACTTACATTTAGAATGAGCGTGTAGTTGAGGATTATTTTCCCCTATTTGATATATTGAATATAAAACGGGTAGAGGAATGAAAATGCAGGAATAAACGGGATTTTCATTTGTAGCTTCCTGGAGAGAGAAATACTGATTACTCCTCCATTAGTTCCATTAAGCTCTTATCGAACTGGGAAAAGCATCGTTAACGTAGCTGAAAAATAGCTTTGTAAACTAATATTTAAGCATAAGGGGATATACGTCCCCGCAAGTGAGGTTTTTTGCCTAACCCCTATTTACGATTATCTATCAGTTAACCAAATCCTTTCATCGATCAAAACTCGGCAAAATCATCATCAAAATCTTATAATTAGGTTAGTTAATAAAATTTGATTTATGATAACTGTATATGAATTTACAGAGACTCTTTACGAGGCTACTGTAATAGAGAGGATAAATAGATTTCTAGTAAAAGTTAAGTTTAATAATAGTGAAATTTACTGTCATTTACATGATCCTGGGAGATTAAAAGAGTTAATATACCCTTATAATAAAGTTCTTATAAGAGAAACTAAGGGAAAGAAAACAAACTGTTCAATAACAGCTGCTTATAGTAATTCTAGATATGTAATAGTAGACAGCAGACTTCACAATCAAATAGCTGCTAAATTTCTTCCTCCTAATGCAGAAAGGGAAGTTAGAGTAAATAATAGTAGAATAGATTTTAAGTATGATAATTTTTACGTAGAAGTTAAAGGATGTACACTAGTGAAAGACAGTATAGCGTATTTTCCAGACGCTCCTACTGAAAGGGGAAGAAGGCATTTACAAGAACTTAGAAAATTAATGAGGAAGGGATATAACGCGTTACTTTTAATTCTAGTAATGAGAGATGATGCTAAATGTTTTTTGCCTAACGAGGAGACTGATAAGAAGTTTTCTTTAGAATTCTGGGAGGCATTAAGAGAAGGAATGAAAGTTGAAATAAAGACTTTTAAACTTATTGAAAACAAAATAGTTTATTTGAATGATATACCTCTATGCAAAACAAATTTAACCTAAAAAGATCTTTTATATACGATGGCTAAACAGAGAAGAAGTAAAAAAACTAATCAAACTGAAAATAAACTCATTTATATTCCATTTGCCGTGCTTGTTGCAATTATAGTGTTACTAGTCTCCTTACCTTATATACACTCTCCTAGTTCAAATTCCTCTACGGTAGCTAATGCAGACACTCCGTTTTTTAATATGATGAAAGTTAGTAACGTAAATTATGCTAAAAATAATACCGTGCAGGTTTATTTTATAACTTGGTATGGTTGTCCTAACGGCGCCACTACTTCTTGGCCCTTATATCTCGCCCTTAGAAATTTTGGTAATGTAGTAGTTGAGCCCCATTACTCGGTTAATGAACCAGATTTAGGAGGTCCGATTCCAGGTCTTTTGTTTCTAAATTATACACCTACACCTAGTAAATATAGTAGTATTGTATACTTTCATCCAATTTATATTTATGGGCAGTATTTAAATGAAACGATAAATGGAACTCCAATAACTACTAATGCAGTTCTTTATGGTTTAAAGGAATTAAAAACATTAGTCCCAGAATGGGTTTATAATTTAACAGTGTTTTATGAATTAAACCAGACCCCACCTAAGCTGGATCAACCAATAGCTTATGCAGGGAATCCTCCACATCTAGTAACAATATTAATAATTAGTGGACCCGGTGGAACATGGGTAGATGTTGGATATCCAAATAATATATCGCCAAACAATTTAGTATATCTTAACGCAACAGAATTATATAATATAGTAGTTAAGAACCAGATAGCTTCTGGAGATTACGCCTATGCATATAAGGCTATATTAAACGCTTATAAAGTAGTATTAAACGCCATAGAACAGGCCGAATTAAAATACTAAATAAAAATTTTAGAAAAATTCCCCTCCCTAGACAATTTAAGATTTCCGAGTGTACTAGGACATTCACTACACTTACCTAATTGAGGTAATTTTTTATCACTTATTAAGATAATTTTACTAAATTTAGTAAAATGTTCACTTATTAAATTATCTATGTAAGAGTTACTTAGAATTGCGGGTAGAGCTTCAATCTCATGATACATTGCATTTTTAAATAGAATTGAATTTTTCCAAGCATCTATTATTTTATCTTCCCCAAATACCTTATTTTTAGGCCATATGAACATAGGAATAAGTAAAATATCTCCTCCCTTTATTTGATTTACTCTTTTATCTTTAGAAAATTGTTCTAAGAAATTAAATATAATATTCATGTATCTCCTTCCTAAAATCTCGTCATACATCTTATCTTTATCATAATTCTCATGAAAGTACTTGTTAAGCCAAATGTATGACTCGATTATCTCATCTTTTCTAATTATAATTGGATCATAAAATTTAAAATCAGTAAAAGATGATAAGGCGGGGTTGGCTACTATAACTTCACCTTGAAGTTCATTTTTTACTTCTTCTAATCCTTCCTTAAAATAATTATAACTCATTAACGGATTTACTGCAATACCTGGCGTATAACCTTCTTCAGTACCTGGGATTGAATATTGAATAAATCTATAAATTTCGAAAAACTGTGAGTTGGGATACCACTCTTTAAATTTAGAAAATTCATCATTTTTTCTCTCGTTTATTTCTGCAATTATTTTCTCGAAAGCTTCTAAAGTATCCTTATACTCTCCATCTAAATAACCATAGGGGATGAATATAGGCTCTCCCCATTTAGAGTTTGCATACCTAAATCCATATCCTCTTACAATATCTGGCAAGTAGGAGTCTAATAAGGTCTTTATAGCTAGTTTCATAACTGGATGTAAATGATCGATGTGATGTATTACCTTAACCTTCTTACCAAATAAACTTGGCATACCTTTCTTTCTTTAACCTAAAATTTAAAATTACCATCCCAATAACCAAGAACTATTTTATATCAAATAAATCTATTTTAAGGTAAAAATTTGGATGCCAAATACCCTAAACTGTGGGTACCTAGTGCTGCTAATAAGGCTAAGGAAGTCATTTGTAATCCTTTTCTTATGGGCTTCACTCCACTTAAAACACCTATAATTGATCCCACAATAAATGTAGCTAGCCCAGCTAAAAGATATGAGAAAAATACGCCCATAATTCCAGAAATGCCAAATAAATACGGAATTATTGGTATTATCGCACCAGTTATATATGAGGCACCAGTTATAAGTGAACTCTTAATAGGACTTTCATTAACTTGAGGATAAAGAATGTTTTCAGCTACATCAACTAAACTTATAGAAGCTTTTTTAGCTAATTCCATATTAACACCTAATTCGGTAAAGAAATTAATAAGCTTAAGTTGAACCGCATTATGATCTAGACTTTTCTCTAATTCTAATTTCCTTCTCTCTTGTTCTTTTACATCCTTCTCTGATTTTGTTGACAAATATGCACCTATAGCCATAGAGAGAGTACCAGAAGCTCCTACTATTAACCCCCCTACTGCAACTAGGAGTGGAGATGAAATAGCTCCAGATAGTCCAGATACTGCAGCTAAAACTTCAACTAAACCGTCACTTATTCCATAAACAAAATCTCCTACATTTTTAGCCTCAACATTACCTAAAATTTTCTCATGCACCGCCTCATCAAGCATTATCTCCTTTAATCTCCTTCTTTCATCTTCTGAAAATTCCTCCATTTCCGATAACCTACTATATTTGGCAATATCATCCTCCTCCCCAGACTCTAGAATTCTTATGGTGATATCTAATCCTAATAATTTCCTTATTATTAAATAGAAATATATTTTAATTTTATCTAATAAATTAAGATTTTTAAGTTTCAAATTTCTTTTATCAGCTATTTCCTTCCAAAATTCTGCATGATGCCTCTCCATCTCAGAAAGTTTAAAGAGAGTTTTCTTTAACTTAGGATCTTTTTCCATATTAGCTAATCTACCATAAATTTCGTAGTCGAAAAGCTCCTCCTTATAGTTCTTAACTACACTCTCACTCATCTAATCACCTATAATAATAACTTTCTCTCAGTGGAATTTAAGATTAACTTATAATAACTATTATTTAGAAATCAATATAGGTTAGATGATAGTGTAAGTATTTAGATATAAATTATCCTATAAAGGATTTGTGGAGTTTTCTTCGATGGTGCAGCGACTTTTCACTATCTTTACTAAAAATGATGCAATTTCCATGAAAGATGAAAATATCATAGAGAAGGATAAAATTGGCTTATTCAAACAAAAATAATATAGAAAAATATTGTTTATCCGAATTGAATAATACCTTTTGCCTACTATTATCAAATGGTTGGAAGGGGAGAAGGTTAAGGCGAGGGACCGTTTGCCCCTACACTTTCATTTCACCAATGATCGAGTGTAGGGACTTAGCCCTCAACCACCTACCAAACTTAACGGTAGATGGGTCATGGGACTCCTTTGAGCCCAACGGCACGGGACTCACATCTCCGTAATCACTCCCACCCTTTTGGGCATAGCCCACATCGGCGTGAGAGATCATTATTTATCAACAAAAATTTACTATAAACAAATATAAAAAGATTTCTATCAACGTGAAAAAGGATTCAGCCCTCACTAGGAATGCCTTATTAGGATCTTTCAAAATGAATACTATATTACCGTTGGGACAATGAACTTCTTTATATTCTCCAAGAAGCGGGTTAAATAGTCCCAATGAGTAGAGAGCAAATTCTGTTACACTTAGTTTATTTTGGCTCGAAACTATTCACCAATTAATTATATGTATAGCTATTAAATAAACTTTTGCTAAGTCATTATGAGAATTTCATTTTTATGGCAAATATTGAAAGAAGATTTAAGGATTAAAGAATTCTTTATAACTATCTTATTCAATACTTATTATTTGCGAGATTCCTTGTGAGATATTTTTCTCAGTCTGTAACACTTTTACGTAACTATCTAAGATTTGAAACTTATTAATTGCTTAAGAGCGTCAAATTTATAACAAATAATCCATATAAATTTCAGTTAATATTATATAGGAGTTTTTATATTAGTATAAAAATATTGATAAGATATAATTATGGAATAAGATAATAATGGAAATACTCCCAAAATTTACCAGCAGTTAAAGAGTTATTAATGTTACATAAGTTTGAAAGATATTTTCCAAATGATAGTGAGTAATTAATCTCATTAATATTTTATAAATAATATTATAACTATTCAGTTTAAAATAATTTATCTTAATATTTTTATAGATGGATTAGAGACAAAATTATATAAATTAGTAAAATATATAGTATATCCGATGGCAACATATGAGGAAGTTAGGAGAAAATTTAGCTGGGAAGAGGCGTTTAGATTTGTAGGAGAAGATCCAGTTTTAGCGTTAACTAATCATGAAGGAATAGCTGTCAAACGGTTTTATAAAGATAACGTTGAGGAAATTACCTTTTCAGAATTGAAAAATAAGGCAATGAGATTAGCACTTTACTTAAAGGAATTTAAGGGAGTTAAAAAAGGTGACGTAATAACGGTATTAGCTTCAAAAAAGATAGAGCAAGTAATAGTTTTAATAGCTAGTTTAGTTTTGGGAGCAATATATCAGCCCTTATTTACAGCATTCGGACCTAAGGCAATAGAAATTAGAATGAAGGATTTAAAGCCTAAAGTAGTGTTTTGCCAGGATGATCAAAGGAATAAAATAGCAGACGCAATTACTTTTTCTAAGTTAGATGAAATTCTATCTTATGGAGAACTTAAAGAGATTGAGAGGATAAATTGGGATGATCCCATAATTTTACTTTATACTTCTGGTACTACGGGACTTCCTAAAGGTGCTTTAATATCCAAACGTATGCTACTTAACACTTACGTCTATATGAAATATGGTATAGGATTAAGAGAAAACGACGTCTTTTGGAACGGAGCAGATCCAGGCTGGGCTTATGGGTTGTACTACGGTATAATAGGACCGTTACTCTTCGGGAAAACCGTCATATTCTTAGACGAACCTTTTAACCCGGAAAGGACTAGGAATTCCTCGAATCAAACAAGATAACTAACTTCGCGTTTGCACCTACAGCATATAGAATGATAGCTGGAACTGTAAAAAGAAAATATGACTTAACCCTAGAAAGGGCGAGTTCTGCTGGAGAGCCATTAAATCCTGAAGTGATAAAGTGGTTTAAGGAGAATTATAACGTTTTAGTAAAGGATCATTACGGACAGACTGAAGTAGGAATGATAATATATAATGGTTGGGGTTATGAGGCTGAGGTAAAACCAGGTAGTATGGGGTTACCCGCACCAGGTTATGAGGTCGACTTAGTCGATGATATCATAGCCGTAAAAAGAGATTCTAAAGGGTTTCATTTCTTAGGGTATCTTAATAATCCAGAAAAGACAAACACCGCTTTCAAAGGAGATTGGTATTTGACGGGTGATGTTGCGACTAAGGATCCCCAGGGATATTTCTGGTTTGTGGGAAGAAAAGATGATGTGGTTAAGGTTTCTGGATATAGGGTGGGACCATTCGAGGTAGAAAGTATACTTCTAGAGTTTCCCGCAATTTTAGAGTCAGCAGTAGTTGCAGATGAAGATCCGATCAGAGGACATATATTACATGCTTATATCGTATTGAAACCAGGTTATCAACCCAGTGAAAAATTAAAAGAAGATATAATTAACTTCGTTAGAAATAAATACTCAAAGCACGTTCACTTGGAAAGAATAGATTTCGTAGATAAATTGCCTAAAACGGAAAGTGGAAAAATTCAAAGATATTTACTTAGAAAATCTAATTAATTATTATTTTTTATAATCCTTTATACAAACTTGATAAGAGTTTTTCGCAAATGTTAAGATTTTTAATCATGTATTATAAGAATATCATAATGCGTCATCATTTTTATCCACCCGAAGAATTCAGAAGGAAATTTGAAAGACCTGAAGAGTACCTTCCAAACCTAATAAAAGGAAAGGGAGTAATAGTCGATTACGGATGTGGAAATGGATTTTATTGTAAATACCTAATTAATTACGCTACAAAATTATACTGTATTGACATAAATGAGGTAGCGTTAAGGGAGGTTAAGGAAAAGATAAAGGACGCGATAGTCCTTACAAGTCCAGAAGAAATAAATGACAACTCGGTAGATTACGTACTCTTAGCTAACTCATTTCACGATATGGAGGATAAGGAATATGCAGTAAGACAAATAAGGAGGATACTTAAAGAGGGAGGAAAGGTTATTATAATAGATTGGAAGAAGGAAAATACACCAATAGGTCCTCCCCTAACTATTAGAATGAGTGAGAAGGAGTACTTAGAATGGTTTAAAGATTTTAAATTAATTAATAGGTTCTCTCCAACGCCATATCACTTCGGTTTAATTCTAGAAAAATAATTTTTTAGTATTAAAATATAATTAACCAATAGGCTTACAATTCTATAGCTTATTCATATCTACATTTCAATAAATTTTCGCTTTTTGTTGTTAATATATAGCAATATCAATTGTATCAATAAAGAATAGAGTTCTACCTTCATCGTGACCAATAGCCGTTTAGGACTCCTTATATGATTATTTATTTCTATAAAGCGTTAAGTAATTAGTTACAAAAAGAGGGTTCAATATTAGATTAAATGGAAAGCTAGGAAGCAGGGTATTTTAGTTCAATACGTTAATCCTAGTTATTCTTCTGTTTCATGTCCTAGGTGTGGTAGAAAGATGAAGGAATTTGGTTATCATCGTTGGTTTAAGTGTGCTTGTGGTTATGAGAATGATCGTGATGTTATTGCAGTTATGAATTTAAATAAGAGGGGGTCTCTGACCCTCTCGTCTGCCCACCAGATGAGAGCCGAATTGATGGTGGAAGCGATGAGCCCTCTGGAGGGGATCTATCGCCCTTCCAAGGATGGAGGCGTCAAGCTCTGTTCATTCCTTATTATGATTTGTAAGGGGAGTTAAATTCTGGTAAAAGTAACGGGAAGATTCTGGAATTGTAAGCAAGTAATTATACTACATATATTATTTATATGTGAAAATATAAAATTTGAAATGTAGACTGCTTATTATCGTGTTATTTTCTATATAAATTCATAAGACTTATATTCTTGCATAGTTATATTAAATTAATGCCTTATATACACGAATTAGAGCTCAAGGGAAATAGATCACAAGTATTAGCATTCTTTATGGATCCAGTAAGATTTACCGGTATATTAGGTCATGTAAACATTGTTAAAATCTTTGATAAAAGTGAGAATAAATATGTTACAATGAGTGATCTAAAAAATCCTGAGAATAAATTTAAGGTTATTTATGTCTTTGGAGATCCAGATAGTAAGGTGTCTTATTATGGAGGGATTATGGAAGGACCGATCTTATTGTTGAACGGCGGTGTTGAATATAAAGGAGAAACAAATGATGGTAAATTAGTGTGGAAAATAGATTTGTTAATCACAGAAGTTAGCCATTTAATAAAATTAAAAATCACTGCAGATGTAAAGCAGAACTTAGGTTTTTTCAGTAAGATATTGGGTAACAACCTTGATTTAGCTGAACATTTAGTGAGAGATCATATAGTACCTTTTATAAAATTTTTCTTTAGACCCAGATCAGAGGACTTTATTAATGTAAATGAGGTTTTTAGATTTAAGGGTAGTGTAGAGGAGATATTAATAAAGCTGAGAGAGATTATTACAAATATTACTTATGGCGGTATAATAATCATTGGCGAATCTTGTGAAATAGTTGCTTCTATTATAAATGGTGAGATATTACACGCTCAGATAAATAGTGTTGATGTTCAGAGTGGCGACGTAATGACTTATCTGCTTAAATTAAAGGGTGATATGGAGTTAATTGCATATAATATAATTATTGAGGACTTAATATTTAGAAGTATAAAAAAGAAGCTAGACGAGATAAAATCTAAATCTTAATTACACAAGCAGCAGTTTTACTAACTAATCTGGGTGCTAATTGTTCAGATACTAGATATAAATCATAATCTTTTTCTTTTGAGAGATATTCAATATTTACATCTAAATATAATAATATATCAAAACCACTTTTGCTAATTACGTAAATTTCATTGTCCTCAACTGAGTTTGTAGACATAACATTCCCTATTTGCCTTAACATTTCTATCTCATATATTCCAGTCTTATCGACAACTCTAAAAGTCTTTGAAAAGGTTGATGGTGATAATAATATATAAATATCCTTGCTAAAACCATCCTTGGCTAGTATCTCATATGCTTTGAGTACATCTGCTAATATATTCCCCGTTTGACTCCAATCAGAACCCTTAATTTGAGTACCCATTTTTAATGGGGATAGGGGATGCTCTCTTAATAATAAAGAGTTTTCCATTTTAGCGAACTGATTCCCAGCGTATATTGAAATTCTTCTAGCCTCAGATTTCTGGCCTAAATAATACTTAACCTGAATTGAGATATATGGTATCTCATAAAAAGAAGATTTATTGATTTGGATTATCTCATCAGAATTAGTTTTTATTTCAGAATAAGGTATTGTGGTAGAGTCCCACTTTGTTATATTACCAATGTTTCTAATTATCCTGTTTACATTAATACCTTCAATTATCCAGGTTATTATTGGATCCTTATTACTTGTTTCAGTTTTTGAGCCATCACTATTAAAGATAAATGCTTTCTCGTCACCTATGAGCTTTGAGGCCTCCTCCCATCCTTTTTTAAATACTCGAAATCTTCTGGGAGTGTGGACAACAATTTCGTTCATTTGAAATTTGGTTAAAATTTCCTTAAAGTTATATCATTTAAACTCTCTGATTCACAATAAAATTTTTGGACATGGTTAAAATTACAGCACTATATTTTATTAACTGATAAATCTTGTGTTGAATTGAAATTAAATTTACACCTTATATAATTT
>Ga0081529_115274_pt1 | contig 28440 bp, 30 predicted proteins | sample EchGeymetagenome_FD_71012 | JGI IMG/M metagenome (GOLD analysis project Ga0081529, IMG submission 71012) | Ferrous microbial mat and aquatic microbial communities from Echinus Geyser, Yellowstone National Park, USA - transect B T=78-80 C v2... ...
AGCCTCGAGGGAGCTGATTGCCAATGCCTATAGGGTTGGGGCCGCCATCTACTACCTATCCACGGATTACGTGTTTGATGGTGAGAGGGGATTGTACACGGAGGATGATGTGCCGAGACCCGTTAATTACTACGGCTTAACGAAACTGCTCGCTGAGGAAATCGCCAGGGTCTTTGGTGGTGCGATCATTAGGGTTGCCTGGATCTACGGCGCAGGCCCTGGTAGGGCGAATTTCGGCAAGACCGTGGTTGATAAGTTGAGGAGGGGTGAGGAGGTTAGGGCAATAACCGATCAGTGGTCGGCACCAACCTTGAACACCATAATCGGTGAGGCATTTGCAAAACTGATCGATAGCAAATTCACGGGAACACTACACGTCGTTGGGCCACGAATGAGCAGGTACGAGTTCGCAAAGGCCATAGCCAGGTACTTTGGGTACAATGAGGACCTCGTAAAGCCAATAAGGCTCGCTGACGTGAATTACAGGGCCAGAAGACCGAGGGATAGTAGCCTAAGTAACAGGCGAGCAATAGAACTACTGGGAATACCATTAAATGACATAAACTACGCATTATCAATATTTAAGAAAGAACTCGAAGAAACAACATGAAATCCCAACAATCATCAAGAAAAACACCTCCACAAAACCATTAAGCCAACATATATGGCAGTGGCGGGGTTTCGATATCTTTACGGTAAAACAATGTACAGAAACAAGCAACTCAACGACAAATCATATGACTAGGTTCTCACATGGATAATCCTGCAACCAACATTAATAGGGAAAGGCATAAATAACGGTGAAGACAATTACCACAAGCCGGGGTGGCCGAGCTAGGTCCAAGGCGCGGGACTCGAGGTGAATAGGTAAATAACAAGACATCCCGTCCCCGCAAGGGGGCCCGGGTTCAAATCCCGGCCCCGGCACTATGAATTTCATTGTTTCGGCTGTAATTTTTCATGTGTAGGATAAGTTTTTAGTTAATGTGTTCCTGTTTTTGTTGTATGTCGTGTGGTGTTTACCTGGATAGGAGGGTTTTTGCTGTTGGTGAGCCTATCTACATTACGTTGGTTAATTTGGGTAGTTCTCCTTTGTATGTTGGTTCTTGGGGTATTGTTGATGAGTTTGGTAAGACGATTTACCTTATTGAGCCTCCTCAAATCATGATTAATCCCAGCTCCTCCTTTGTTGTTGTTTGGTTTCAGTTTGATAATGATGGTAGGCAGGTTGGTAGAGGTAGGTTTAGGGTTGTGTGGCGTCCGTTGATTGGTGGTAATGTCCTTGAGTGCTTCAGTGATTTCTTTGAGATACTGTGATTATGACCTTATCCTTGCTATAACGTATCTGGAAATTATTAGGTAGGCTACTGTGAATATTACGAGGGCTGTGAATGGGTCTATTATTGGTATGGAGGCCTCGATTATTAGATAATATAGGACTGCTGTTATTAATAGTGCTGTTGTGAGTATTGCGAGTGTGTGTTTGATCATCATGTTCAATTCCCTATCGACCTCCACATTATCAAAGCCCTTTGTCCTAAACTCCCTTGCGTACTTATTGTACGATCTATATAGGTAGGATAGTGTGAGTGAGTATTCTGGTGCGAGTACTGACGCGTTGAATAGTCCTGGGTTCTGCAGTGCAATGAGGGTTATGTGCATTACATAGGGTAGGTAACCCTGGGATGCAACGGATATGATTAGTGAGGTTATTAACGAGAGCCAGGATTCATAATGAGGACTATTGACAGCAACACCTACTAAACCAACTACAATGAGTACTGTTATGATTAAGAAACCTAATGATTGATACCCTAACATTACTAATATGAGAAATGGCACTATCGGCAGTACAATTAGTACTGGTTGTATAAATCTCATCATAACCATCTACCTATGTATGCGGATACCCTAGACATCACCAGACCAATACCCTCACACGCCGGATCCCAGGTTATGACCTTAACGTTCTTAGGCAATATAGCGTACAACCTATTCCTATCCCTAACGAACCAGTGGGTGCAGGGTGGGTTTTGTATTAAATTTCTCATTAGTATCGTGTCAGGTATTACATCTATTACAAGAATCCTCACCGGCAATTCCCTGATAAGCCCACCCAACCTATTTACATTATCCCTAGTTAGATTCGTTATGATCACTACGACAGGTTTAGTCTCCTGCACAATACGCAGCAACACTTGATCAACCACATAACCTTTTATGGGCAATGCCTTAATCACCATGAGGACCCTTAATAACCTTTGATATTGGTCCATACCCGAGCTCGGCATCACCCGCGGACCCATGGGCATGACCCACAGACCCACGTTATAACCGTACCTAAGCAATACCCTACTTAACGATAAAGTCAATGATATGCCATACTCAAGTGGGTTCTCCTCGACTGTTCCATGCCTCATCCACCAACCAGTGTCCATTATAATTATGGCTGTTCTAAGACCCTCCCTCTCATACTCATTAACCATTAGCCTACCTTCAGGGTTCCTTGCTGTTGCCTTCCAATTGATGAGTTTATACGGATCACCAGTTACGTAATTCCTAACAGACCTGAACTCGGTTGAGTAAGGACCTAACCTGGAGGGTGGGTATTTGGGTATTCCCTGCCTAGGCTTCGCGAGACCCAAGACCCTCCTCACAATCTTCACCCTAGGTAGCACTTGGATTGAGCTGTCCGTCTTTACCGAGCCCTTGATTGGTTCATGAATGCCAAGACCGTGGTAAAACACGTACTCGATAGAATCAAGGCTATAGTAACCCCTCTTGACAGCCCTTAGGGTGTAATTAAACTCCCTACTGACCTTTCCGAAGCCCTTAAATACAACGTGTACGTTCGTGCCCTTAACGAGATTGAACCCCTCCGCCATCGATGAACCAGGGATCGGCGGTGCCCTAATCATCAGTAGTCCGAACCCGCCATCCACATTCACGGTAAGCCTTACTTCTAGTTCGTCTCCAACGTACATAACATCCTTATCCACATGTAGTGTGATCATCACCCTGAGTCTTTCACTAAGCCCCAATGCCATTGTTATGACAATCAATGGGAAGATTATGGTTAGTATGTACCACTTTGATGTTGTTAGTACAGCAATTACTGCCATGAATATTGGTACCGCGGTGAGTATCACCACCATCCTTATTGAATCCTTCATTAACAATCACTTCGGCACAGGCAATTTACCCAAGTACTCCCTAACCACATCCTCACCGTTAACGCCTTCAAGTGAAACCTCGGGTTTGAGGACAACCCTATGCCCAAGTACCTCGACTGCGACGCTCTTTATATCATCAGGTATAACGTAATCCCTACCCTCAAGCACAGCCATGGCCCTACCCATACTCATTAACGTAATTAAACCCCTGGGACTAGGACCAGCCAGGACCCTTGGGTCCCTCCTTATTGCGTTGAAACTCGTTATGTACTTCATAACATCCTCACTTACAATTACACTAGATTCTATGAAGTCCCTAATCATTAACAACTCATCGCCGTTCAATATAGTCCTTACCTGCGCCGTTGGATCATCACTACGCCAGGAAACCCTCCTCCTGAGCAACTCAACCTCACCCTTAGGATAACCAAGCCTTATCCTTATCATGAACCTATCCAGCTGTGCCTCGGGTAATGGGTAAGTACCCTCAAGCTCTATTGGGTTCTCAGTGGCAATGACTATGAACGGCCTCGGTAACTTTATTGTTTCACCCTCAATCGTTACCTGGCCCTCCTGCATTGCCTCGAGAAGTGCGGACTGAACCTTTGGTGGAGCCCTATTAATCTCGTCGGCAAGTACGAAGTTCGCGAATATTGGACCAAGGACCAATTCGAATGAACCCTTATCCTGCCTCCAAACCTTGGTGCCAACTATGTCACTGGGTAGTAGATCTGGCGTGAACTGTATCCTACTGTACCTAAGCCCTAGTACCCTGGCTAGGATCTTCGATAGGAAAGTCTTGCCCACACCGGGTACGTCCTCTATGAGTACGTGACCACCCACCAGTATTGCTGCCAGTATTTTCTCGATAGCGTCCTCATCACCAACAAAGAACCTCGTAACCTCATCAACCACAGCCCTAACCCTCCCGGTCACGTAATCAATGCCCAACTTGTTACTCATTACCCACCACCCCTTACCAACCCTCATTATTAGTGTTTCCACCACCATATAATTGCTTGAATAATTCATTCACCAGATTCGCCCTATCCCTAATCTCCATCTCAATCAACTTTCTACTCACCCTACCCCTACCCTTAACGATACTCGAGTAGTTAATTAATTTATCAAGCCTCGCCATTATCTCCTCATAATCCAACCCATCCTTAGTAAGCTCATGGGTTAAGTACATTATTATTTTGTCCTTCTTTCCATGAGCCACAAAGTCGCTTATTGCTTCCTCAAGTCTCGCGTACTCAGGCGACGCGACAACCCTGATCTCACGTTTATGAGCTTCGTAAACTTCATCCTCGATAACCTCAACATTACCCAGCCCACTAATTAGTAGTTTGTATCCAGCATAGGTTATTGCTATTGAGGCTATTATTACGAACGCGATTAGCACGTAAATATTCCACTGGGCTGGTTTAGGTATCGATAACACAACATAGAACAAACCTATACCAAACACGGCTGCGGCCAGGGATCTTGAACTCGTGAGAAACCTGTTAATGTCAATATCAACCGCTCCTGTTAAGGCGGTTAATGATGCTAATACTAGGTATATTATCGAGACTAGGGCGAAGGGGTAAAACAGTGGTTTGTATACTGCTCCGAATAGGTAACCAAGACCTAGGGCTATCAGGAGGTAGGCTATGTACCTCAATGATTGTGATACGTCATGCCTCGTAGATGCGTATTGATTAGATGATCTGATTAGTAAGGCGCCTATGATAACTAGAGCTAGGAAGTTCATTAGGTAACTAATAATTGCTAAGTGGTAAATCGTGACCAGCATGCTTGATATTGCATCAATGAGTAGGTATATGAATAATGATGGGGCTAACGTACCCCTTACGAAGCCAGATAACTGCGGATTACGCCCCCTCAATAAATCACTAATCAATAATAGGGTTACGAGTACCAACGATGGAACTGCCACTACGAGTATTACGTATATGCCAAACGGCATGGGCATAAGCAATAGGGCTGTCGTAATTAATACCATATAGGCTATTACATACCCCGTAAAGCTGGTGATCTCATGCATCTTCACAAACAATCACCCTAGCATTCCCAAAAACCCTGCCCAGGGTTCTCAGGAACTCCTCATACCTGACTCTATCGATCTTTCGAAGCCCATACCTAACCTCCTCGAACATTCGGATTAGATCTCTTACATCAGCGTAATTACCCACGATTAAGCCCTCATCGGCTAATTTCTTAGCGATCTCTCTCACGGTTAATGGGTTGTCGATTCCGTAATTATTAATGTTCAATTTAATGTGCTTAACAACATCCTCGTCATAATCCACAGCTCTTATGAATAAAGTCTCGGCTTGCTTGTCAGATTCTATTTTAATCCCGTAACAGCCTGGTTTGGTCATGATTAGTGAGGAGTTCTCAATCTTACCAGAACCTATCACACTTACCGAGTATTCGTTCTTAACCGACATGGGTAATGGCTCACCAAAGCTCCAAATCAATGGTAAATCCCTGGGTATACCAAGATCCACAAGATTGCTGCCTCCCCAACCTTTCAATTCTCTAATCACCTCACCAGGAAGTAGATTAATACCACTCATTAATACCCTAGAAACCTCCTTATCAGTAACCTTCCTACTAACTCGAACCGCGGGTTGTGTGCGCTGATCGCTAGAACCATACCCACTGGCTTTACTAATGATACTCCTCCTCACGATCATTAATGAGCCTATGCCCATGATTATAACCACGGAGACCAACAACAATATAATGAGAATTGGCGATATCTTTAGAGGCACAACCACCGTATGGTTTTGAGCCCCCATACCTCCGACACCACCCTGTAAACCTGTTGATCCGGAACCTCCACTTAACGTAGTACCCTGGGTCCTTGGTGGGCTCGTTGGTATGTAATTGGCAATGCTGATGGGTATGTTTGGTATTATAATTGGTAATGGAACCAGGGGCACGTAGACTTCTGAGGCCTCTGTTATATTCGCGTGCTGCGGTATTGTGATGTTTATTGGGGGTAGCGCAAATGGTAGTTGTAATGTGCCTACACGTATTATTGGTAAATGCGCCCCCGAAGATGAACCTTCTTGATTAGCCTTTATTAATGTGCCAATTGATGATGATAACAACCATATGATCACCAATCCAATTATTAGTAATACTACAACAGCCCTATCCACAGGGTATTTAAGATGCAATCGCTTAAATACCTTAGTTAGAGATTCAGCGCTTGCCTTTCAGCGCTAATAAGTACATTATTTAATCCAGGAAACAGTAATGCCGTACCTACACCAATCAAGGCAGTGCTGAGTGGTTGTAACTCAATTAATAATATACCAATTATGGTAAGTATCGAACCCAACCTAGTACTTGGTGACGCAAAGTCCCTACTCAACCTATACAGGGCTATCATACTCAGCACAGAACCCGCAATACCTAGAATTAATGATGCGAATACGGGTAATGGTAGGTATAACGAGAACACTATGAGGAATTGGTTACGGATTAGTATTAACGGTTGAGTAATCACCGGCCTGGGGATTAGTAAATTACCAACGAGCATATTAATCACCAGGTAGCCCATATACACTATGTTCATGAAGTAGGAAACCATTGCTATTACGGCGCCAACAAAGCCAAGGGCATACCTACCGTCGTACCTAGCAAGATCCCTAAAACCCAACAACCAAAGTATCGCAATTAATGCGTAGGGTATCACGGTGGATATGAGAAGGAAGTAGAAGAGTATCACCGTTAATATGTACGTAGCGAGGGGAGTAATTAATAAAGATATGATAAGGAGTACTGCAATTGATAATGCATCAATGGACACAATTAGTAAGGACCAGCGTATATACTCAACACCACGCTCAAGAAAATCCAAATCACCCATCAACTAAACACCCCACCCTTAATTTAAAACATCTCCCCACCAGCATTTTCAAAGCTCGATACTCACACCAACACCACCAAGCCTAAACGCGTTAGGTAACGCATCACGTAGTGCCGACATGCCGAGTACACCCGTGGGTGTGGGTTTGTGGGGCCGCTCGGGCTAGTACTTCGAGGGCTTTATTCCTCTTTGGGTCGTCTTTGTCCCTGTACTTTGTTTGTTCGTAGAGTTCAACGAATGTTTTATAATCTATATTGCCGTCGTGGTATGCTAGGAGTAACTTGGCTCTTAAACGACGAAGCGGGTGATGTAGGTATGGCATTATGAACCTAAGCAACTTAATGGCGTTTTCCCCGAAAACTATTAATACGGCGGTATCATCCCCTTCGTATATATTTCCCTTAATTCCCAATTTATCTAATGCCTCCTGTAGGATGTCTAGAAAAATTCTCTTTTTGCAAGCCTTACATGCTACGATTTCTACGCGTTCTGTGGATGCGGCAAAGAAGTAGTCAATAAGGCCGTCTCCGTCGATAACTCCCGCAATCAGTCTCGGTATATCCTTCGGCTTCAATGCCCTTATTTGTTTAATCAGTTCTTCGAAATTCATCCATTTCCACTTGTCTGCCTTGATGCAGATGCGGTACATCGTATTTACAATTGTTCCATTAGCCCACGCCATTATTATGGTTGGTTTCCGTACTGGTTGCAGAAGCCGTGGGAAAAGCACTGCATCAATTGTGTTCGTTGTGTCCAATGTTATTTTTACGTATTTATTATTTTTATCTTGAATAATTACTTTACTTAGGTCACTTAGTGCTATACCCATGAGATAGACATCATCGGTTTGTATGTAGAGCCAATCACATAAGTCCATGTTGTGCCTCCTAAACTCGTCAATATCAACATTGACGAATCGCCATAATTCTTCGCACATTTTGACCTCACTCCAACCTAGTCTCTCCCTCAGCATGCCCTCAACTCTCTCAATAACACTATACCTCGCTGTCCTGCTTTTCCACTTAACGCTACATCTTGCAAGCCATCTATCCAGGAATTTCGTGTATATCCTTAAGGCTATCATAACCCACCGTCTCGACACACCGAGGTTCTCGAACATTTTTAACAACCTACACCTATACTCATTATCGCTCACCAACCACAACTCATGGACAACGCCTCTAACCCTATCAGCAATCTCCTTACCCACTGCGTTACCGTTGTGGCATTGGTTTCGAACCAACTCCTCAATGAGTTTCGTGACGCAATCCTTGTCGTTGTTGTCTAAGCACTTTATTGCCTTCCTTATCAGCTTGGTGCAGAGTTCTATCCTCCCCGCCTGGGTGGGTCGAGGCAGGGAGGCTTCGTTACTTGATTTCAAATCCTCCTCATTGGGCATCAGGCCTTTGCCGATTCTCGGCGGCCCATTGATGATTTTGAACCCACCCATAGCTGAGGCAGTAAGGCACCTAATTCGGTGCATTGTCGAAACACCTGTGCTTACTCAACTCATTCATGAGCATCCTAGCCGCCTCGCTGCATAGTTCTGCCTCCATGCACTTACTGTAAACAAAGCTCCATAGTTAGCAATCAACTCCTCGATACGTCATTAGCCACCCAAGCGGCCATTCCACACCCACACCAACAGTTATTTTAACAACTAGGCTTATAAGGCACCACGAACATAGGCACAACACAGAAACACCAACCACATACGCAATAACGACAACCACAACAAACACCTAATAACACAACACACCAAGGAAAATAATAGAAAAACTACCGAAAATAACGCTGGCGGAGGATACGCAAGCCCTCGTGTTTTAAACACAACTTAATTGGGGGCTGTGGGCTTTAGCTTAATGACGATAGATAATTCACTAGGCATTTATTGAATTCCGACCTGCACCTACGGCAATCGTCCGTGTACCACGGCTTCAGGCATTGAGCCACGGTCTCCTGATAAACCCTCTCTGAGTAATCAGCCCCTTGCTAGGCATTGACTGCATACATAAGGGCTGTTATATGGGGGTTATTAAATAAATTGTTGAAGTACGTGTACTCGTGAACCTGCCCAACCATTGCCTTGTACTCACTACATGTAGGCAACCACTTATAGGCTTGAACCCTCCAGGCAACCTCACTCCTTAACTCCAGGTCTCTCCCCACCACACAGACCACTTGGGCGGGCTATTAATACCGTGAATAAGGTAGTGAATGTATTACTTGTTAACGGTGGATTGGCAAGGTTTCCAGGTGATGATTACCACTACGACTACGCCCTTTATGACAGTAAGATCCTGTAATCATGAATGTAGGCCGCGAAGCCCCACTCACTAAGTAGGCGTTTGCTTAGGGATGTTAACTGTGTCGCGTAGTTGTCAACTAGGATTGTAATTCTCATACCTAGAATTGCAATGTACCACTTTTTAAACTTTCATTATATTTAATCTTTACATTATTTATCTCTATATATGTATTATATACAGAACCTTAATAAAAATCCTTAACAAACATCATAACTTGATGAGTGGCGAGATCAAGTCTTTCTTCTATGAGTTTCAACTAACGCTAGATAAGGTGTTGGATTACGCGGTGACAGCCTTCCCTAATAATGAAATTGTTTATTGGCCTCCTGGTGATTCTAGGGTTTCCGTTACCTTCTCTGGTATTGCTGATAGGGTTCGTAGGATTGCCGCAGCCCTACTCGACCTAGACCTAAAACCAGGAAAGGCTTGGGAGTTGGGTAGTAAGGTGGCTGTTCTTGAGTGGAACACCCTAAGGTACCTAGATCTCTATTATGCCGTGCCATCGATAGGCGCTACGTTGTTCACGGTAAATGCCATGTTGGCGCCCAAGGAGATTATATACACAATGGGTGTTGCAAGGCCTGAGGTATTCATCGTTAACATAGATTACTTCGAACCATTACTCAAGCCAATCCTTGATAATGTTAAGTCTATTAGGGCTGTTGTGTATATGAGTGATAGGGGTAGGGTTCCTGGTCAGGATTATGGTGTTAAGATGATACCCTACGAGGACCTCCTCAAACACGAACCACTCAGGGAATTCCCAGAAATAGACGAGAGAACACCAGCAACACTACTATTCACATCAGGAACAACAGGACTACCAAAGGGTGGTTACCACACGCATAGAGGCCTCGTGCTTCATACACTCTCGACAGCATTAGCCGTTAAGAACCCACCTATGAATGCGTCTCCGGATGATGTTGCTATGGTACTAGTCCCAATGTATCACGTACATGCATGGGGTTGGCCGTGGTCAACAATGCTAGGTGGGCATAGGAAGATTGTTTATCCGGGGCGTTTTGATTGGGGTCATATATTGAGGGTTATTCATGAGGAAGGCGTCACATTCAGTGCTGGAGTGCCCACCATACTTTATAACCTACTCACGCACCCTGACTCGCCGAAGTACGATCTAGGCAGGCTCAAGTTCATAGTCGGCGGCGCAGCATTACCTGAGGGGTTATTAAAGGCAGCCCAGGCTAGGGGTATGACCGTCATTTCTGGCTATGGGCTGACCGAGACAGCGCCTGTCCTCACAATAGCATACCTAAGGCCTGAACACAGGGACTTACCAGCTGAAAGGAAGAATGAGATTTACTTGAGGACTGGCGTCAACATACCACTGGTTCAACTCCGTGTTGTCGATGAGCAGGATAGGGATGTCCCTAGGGATGGCAAGACCATAGGCGAGATTGCTGTTAGGTCGCCATGGTTATTTAAGGAGTACATAGGCGATCCTGAGAAGACTAGGAACGCCTGGCGTAATGGCTGGTTCCACACTGGGGATGCTGCGGTTTGGTACCCTGATGGTTATGTCAAGATTGCCGATAGATTAAAGGATGTCATTAAGAGTGGTGGTGAATGGATACCAAGCCTTAGGCTTGAGGACCTCATAAGCACACATCCAGGGGTTAATTTGGTGGCTGTTGTTGGTGTTCCTCATGAGAAATGGGGTGAAAGACCTGTGGCGATAATAGTGCCCAAACCTGGTTATGAGGGTGGGTTAACGGAGAATGATATTAAGAACTACCTAATGCAGTTTGTTGAGAAGGGGGAGATACCTAAGTGGTGGATACCGGATAAGGTTATATTCGTTAAGGAGTTACCGCTAACCAGTACAGGGAAGATAGATAAGAAGGTGCTCAGGGATCAGTATAAGGACGCATTATCAAAGTAATTAACCTAAACTTAATAAAATAAAAATACTGTCGTGATCTAAAATACGTGCTGATTCTCTCATGGAATGTTAATGGATTGAGGAGTATAATGAAGAAGGGCGTGCTAGATAAGTTATTAAGCTCTCGACAATACGATGCGGTCCTACTCCAGGAAATTAGGAGTCAGGGCGATGTGCCATTAACAATAATGGGTCTCGGGTATGAGGCGTATCCATTTCCCGCTGAACGTAAGGGCTATGCTGGGGTTATGACCTTAATTAAAACACACCCAATATCCGTTATTAAGGGTTTGGGCATTAGGGATTTTGACTCTGAGGGTAGGGTGATAACTGTTGAGCTCAGCGACTTTTACCTGGTTAATGCCTACTTCCCAAGGGCTGGTGATGACCTAAGCCGGTTACAATTCAAGTTAGCATTCTGCAACACTATTGAGAAATTCCTCAATAAGTTAAGAAACAACAAGCCCGTTATCGTGTGTGGCGACTTTAATATAGCTAGGGATAGGATTGACTCATCGTTCTGGGATGAGAAACACCCTGGGTTAACACCTGAGGAGAGGGCTTGGTTTAATCGATTCCTAAGCCTTGGATATGTCGATATTTACAGGGAGTTGCACCCAGGCGTTAAGGCATACACATGGCGTAGTTATAGGGAGAGGTGGAGGGCTATGAGGATTGATTACTGCCTAGTAAGTGAGGAAATGAGGAGTAGGGTGGGTAGGGCTGAGGTTTTAGTGAACGTTGAGGGTTCGGATCACGTACCAATCATGATCGAGATAGGCACTTAAGCGAGATACCACCCTTAACTAGTAGCCTATAAACAAGGCATCTATCTTCATTGCCGCTACATGGTGAGGTGCACCTTAGGTTATTATTTTCAATTTCACATGAAATAACGTACTCGCTTAAGCCGTACTTATCAAGGTATCTAACACCAAGCCCATACGCAAGTGCTATGAGTAGAAAATCAATGGGCCTTAAATCACCAATCCTAACTACCCTTCCATCAATATCAATGACGTACTCACTATCTTCTCTACGTAACTTAACCGTTACCATATAAAACAGGAAATTTTGATTTTTAATGATTTTTAAGGAAAATTTCACATAAACTCATGATCACTTGGCTGTCCAGGGCTTTAGGCCGTAGACTATGTATGCCGTTATCATCGCACCAACCAACACAGCCATGAAGAAGACAAAGCTGCTAACAGCCATTTGTAAGTTACCACTCAGTATGTGCCCGCTCGCACATCCATTAGCCATCCTAGCACCAAAGAGCACTAGGTATGCACCTATGAACGATGCTAACGCCCTAAGACCTGGCGTGTTTCCAAACCTACTCCTCCATATGTGCGGTGTCCACTGCTTAAATGCCATGAACCTCCTGGTTATGAAGACTGATGATATTAACCCACCTAGGAACGTGCCTAAGTCTGAGAACGGCTCCCAACCAATCTCACTAAACGGCTTATCAACCGGTACGCCATTCACGATCTTAAGCCCACCAAATAACTGGAAGTAGGGCAGACCAGCCGCCCAGTGTGGGTTGAAGAAGTACAGTATTTGTGACAACGGAACGAGCCTCGCCTCTTTTTGTCGTGGGTGGTTTTTAAGTCTGGTTGCTACTTTTTCCTGTGGATGTTGCGTAGGGCTGTTGCTGTTGAGCTTGAGGTCGCTAAGGAGCTCAATAGGTTGCTTTGCTCTGTTGAGGTGGTTTACAAACGCATTGTTAGGGAGGTTGCTGAATATGCCGTTGTGAACAATGTTACGAGTGCGACACAGCTCCAGGGATTGTTCTACAGCAAGTATAGGAGTGAGTACCAAGACTTGCACGCACACCTAATCATCCAAGCCATTAGGCAAGCAGTGCAAATCGCCAAGTCATTCATGGAGAGGAGGAGGAAGGGCTTGGCGAATAAGCCTTACCCGGAGGTTAGGAGCGTCTCGATTAGGTTTACGGAGAAGGCATGGAGTTATGAACAATTCGTTGGCTCCATAGCGCCGGTTAGGATTGCCGTATCACCAATCAGCACCGGTAAGAGAGGTAGAGGTAGTAGAAGATTCGAAGTCTGGTTGAGACCACACAAGCGTTTTTGGCGTTATTGGTGGAGGGTATTGAGTGGGGAGGCGGAATTAGCGTCTACGTTGATTGTTAAGCGTAGGTTGAATAAGTGGTACGCCATATTCATCTTCAAGCTGAAGCCTAGGGAGGAGGAGCCAAAATCAATTGTTGCCTTCGACATCAACGAGAACACGGTAGCCGTTGGTAGGATTGATATAGTTGCGACAATCGATAAGATTGCAAGTTGGAATAGGCAGTACGTAACTCCTGAGCTCTACATGATAAGGACTGACTTCGGCAGACTAGCCAGGAGGTATGAAAGGGTTAGGAATGCAATTATTGAGAGGTTGAAGCCTGGATTCGCATTACCGAGTGGTAATTACGTGAATGTGACGAACACGAGGGAGTTTAGGAAGCGCGTGAAGAGGTTGAGGGAGAGGGGTAGGAAGGTTGGTAGGGTTAGGTATGTGGCGAGTGAGTTAACCAAGAACCCATCAATCATAATCACCGAAGAACTTGGTGAGAACCCACAGGAGTCGATGATTGAGGATGTCATGAAGGACGAGTTGAGGCACCGCATAAAACAGACACCATTCAAGGCTGTGGAAAAAGCCGTTGAGGATAAGGCCTTGGAGCATGGATCCAAACTATTCCGTGTCTCATCATACCGCAATAGTAGGGTATGCCCAATACACTTCATGAGGTTGGAGAGGACTGATGATTGGCATACATTGCAATGCCCACTTGGTCACCTCGTGGATAGGGACTACGCGTCAGTAACAAACATGCTTTGGAAGATTACACCGAAAGCGTGGACAAAGGGAGTATGGTGGAGTTTAAAGGGTTTGAGCAGGAACATGAACTGGAGAAAATACGAAGGAAAATCAAACCCAATCATTCCCAAATACATCATACAGCACCTATATGCAATACTCAAGACTCTAACGGCCAGCGAGGAATGGCCCGCAATGCTGGCCCGGGCCAAACCCATGAACCACCACCAGATACAAAATGAAGGTGGCGGCGAGGAAACCTCCCAAAAAGGGAGGAGGCCAGCATATCCACGCGTACGTCGTAGATTCACCGAAAATCTGCCTAAGTACTATTACCGCAACAGCCACAAGGGCGAAGTCGAACGCCAGCGCAAATATTATCTTTGACGAGCGTGGCTGCTGAATTGATACAGATTCAATTACGTAATCGGGTATTTTTGGATAATCCTCCTTAAACTCGCTAATTTCATCCTCAAGAGGCATCACCTCCTTTGCCTTACCTGTTAGGTGCAATACACATGCCCTTCCACCCTGCCTTCTAGGTACAAATAACCACATACTAATCATGAGCGCACCGAAGACTATGGCAACCAGGAACTCGTCTAATTTACTTGTTAAGCCAAAAACAGTAGGCCACGTTATAGGTCCAAAATTAAGCGTATCCCAGAAGAAGTACCTGACCTGGCCGAAAATCAATGACCATGTAAGTGCACCAAGTAGACCACCTATTACCGCGTAAACGGCATCCCTCCTACCCTGCCCAAGCGCTATCCATATGGTACCTGGGAAGTAACCAGCGATTGCTGTACCAATACCGAATAATAGCCCACCAACGACAATACCAGGTACGAAAAAGCTCTTAATACCCCAATGAAGGACAGGGACAAATAGGTTTAACGCATATAGTAGTATTGCACCAACACCAATAACTAAACCGAAGCATACCATAAGTAATCTATCCTTTAGAGTTATAGCCCTAATTATGACATCTGGATTCGAGAAGTCCCAAATCTCTAGTGGTATTGATAAGAGTATGCCAGCAAATACACCAACCCATAGGGGCGCTAAAAACACGTGGTATACCAACTGCATTAAGATGCCGCCAACCAGCATGACCAACGCGCCAACCAGGAGTATTGTTGCCACAACCCACATAGGTCTTAAGTTTGTTGTTCCTACACTAATCTTTACGGAACTACCCATATTTGGTCATTGATTATGCAAATCTGCCTATATTTAAAACTTATTAATTCAAAAATTTGACAATTATGTAAAAAATGCGACTTTGGCCATGACGTCCCTCATGTGGAAGTGTTTTAAAACTCCCCTTTTACGGCTCACTCAATGCCAACGTTTAAACTTGTCCTTAGCGACTCAATGAGCGGTAGGGCCAGGCAGTTGGAGATTAAGGACCCTGTTGCCCAGAGGTTCGTGGGTTTGAGGATTGGTGATGAGGTTGATGCAGGTATTTTGAAGGAGGTTATTGAGTTACCACCTGGCTTCAGGGTAAGGATTACGGGTGGCAGCGGCGTTGATGGAGCACCAATGCTACCGAACATTGAGGGCGCTGTTAAGAGGTTTATGCTAATGAGCGAGGGGGTTGGTTATCACCCTGGGAAGCATGGAATGAGGAAGAGGAAGCTTGTTAGGGGCAATACAATTAGTGATCAGATTGTTCAGGTAAATGCCGTACTCGTATATCCTAAGGATTGGAAGGAGGGGCCCGTGATACCACTTGGTGATAAGGAAGTACAGAAATTAAAGGGTGGTGAACAGAAGACCGAGGAGACGCAGTGAGTATGTCATTGTTCAATATTACCTAACCCTATTTACTACCGTGAATACATAAATGCTTAAATCTATGGGAGCATCAAGTAGTAGGATGGATATTACTCGGGTTAGGATTGTCGTCAATGACTATAATGAGTTAGTTAACTTAATGCTAAATTGCACGAAATGTAGACTTCATGAGACGAGAAAGCACGTAGTCCCTGGAGAGGGGCCCCTTAATGCCAAGATAATGTTGATTGGTGAGGCGCCAGGCGAAACTGAGGATGAGGAGGGTAGGCCGTTTGTTGGCGCAGCCGGTCAATTATTAACGAAGCTATTGAGTAATGTTGGTATTAGGAGGGAGGATGTGTACATAACCAATATCGTTAAGTGCCGACCACCCAACAATAGGGATCCAGAACCCGATGAGATAGAGGCATGTAAACCCTACCTCGTAACCCAGATACTTATGATTAAGCCGCAAATCATAGTGTGCCTAGGTAGGCATAGCGCCAGGGAGGTCTTGATGATGGCTGGTTACCCCGAGAGGTCTGTATCTAGCATAAGCAGTATTAGAGGTAAGGTGTTTAATGTGAGGATTGGCGATGTCAACGCCAAGGTATTGCCTACCTACCACCCTGCCGCGGCACTTTACAACCCCAAGTTGAGGAGCATAATCGAGGATGACTTAAGGAAGGTTAAAGAACTGTTGAACAACCTGGGTAGGAGCGGTGGTGGTATACTCGATTATATCTAGCAGCGTTACAATGTTCCATTTAGGACCCTCCAGAGACCTCTTACGTAACCTGCCAGGTACGGCAACGCTATAAGTAGATTCAACCAAAGCATATGTAGTACAGCCATGATTACTGCTGTAGCCACCATAAGCGTCATCACGATCTCCGGTAGCAAATCTATTATTCGCCCCCTAACCCACCTTTGTGAACCCTTGGGTGTTGGGACCCAATTAAACTCACCAATACCTAGCAAACCCATTAGGTTCGCAATTGCTATCCTCGGTAATGCAAGTATGAAGGCTAGGTTCACGGAGTTTATTGCGAATATATCCCTCACAGGATCTCCACCATTCTCCATGTCAAGCTTAAGTAACGTGTATAGGTACAACCCTAGCGTTGGGATTATCGTTATAGCCAGCAGTAAGAGTGCCCATAGGGGTATTGAGATACCTATTATGCTTATTGCAGTGAGTATTAGTATGGATAATAATTGGAGAACATAGGCGAAGTATTGACTCAAGTAGAGCAATACGGTGAACCCCCGCCTCTCACGTAAAACACCCCAGAAGTACTTCCTCATTACCCTCCCAGTTCCAAAACTCCACCTGAGCTGTTGCTTGAGGAAGCCGAAGTAATTGACGGGAACCTCAACATTAACCCTAGCATCATCCACATACTTAACCCTCAAGCCGTTTATGAAGAACCTAACACCCAATTCCACATCCTCAAGGACATCCTCAGGCCAGTAACCAACTACCCTGAGGGCCTTAATATTAACAAATGAACCACTACCGAGTATCGGAACCCAACCAACTAAATCATTGAGAGACTTTAAAACCTTAAAGAATAGTAGGTAACCAACCCATTGACCACGTGCCAATAACGAGTCGCCTTTATTATCGGCAATCCACCTAGGAACTATCGCATGTGCTGAATTTATTTCGGCAATGAGCTTCCCAAGTGTCTCTGGATTTATTGATGAATCCACGTCGAGGACTACCATGTAATCCCCATCGCCAAGACCCAGCCTCTTTATGACGTAATTGAGTGCACCACCCTTATAGCCACGGGGCTTTTCCCTATGCATTACCCTAACACCGTACTTATTACTAAGGGTTTTGATCATACTAATCAATTCATCATTATATCCGTCAAGGATGTACACGATCTCATTAATGCGTGACTTAATCGATGATGATTGACCCATGGATTTCTCTATCAAATCAAACGGTTCAGCCTTGGCTGGAATTATTAGAAAAACCTTGCCCCCGCTGGTGTAGTCCTCCCTGGGTTTTGTATTGGTGTCTCGGTCCTTAATTGATATCAACAATAATTGATAAATCATTGGGTAGAACGAGGATATCATTATTACGATATAGATTAGTACAATTATTGTTCCATAATTTATGAACATCGAACCTATCAGCGGGCAGATCTTAATAACTTATTCTTCCCTAGAATTCTCGGCGCTCAGGTCTAGGACAATGTCTATACGCGCACCCTTACTCCTCACCTTCTCAATCCATGAATTATTCATAGAGATTAATACGGAGACTCCAGCAAGCTTTGCCCCGGCATTGTTTATCATATCAATCAGGGCATTTAGCGTCCTCCCTGTCCTTACAATATCGTCCACTATCAAAACCTCGTCACCCCTCTCAAGCAGATGCTTGGGTAGGTATAGCGATGCCCTGCGCGGTGGTGAATCAACGATGTAACTAACCTCGTAGAATTCCTCCGAAGCTAAGTCCTTATATTGCTTGGCTATGGCTAGTTTGGCGTTTAGTGCGTAGGATGCCATTACGGATAAGGGTATTCCATCTGTTGCTGCGGTTAATACCCTATTTATTGGTAGGTCGGAAAATACCTCCTTAACCCTCCTCTGGAAGAGCTTGAGTATGTTTGGGTTGAATAACACGTTGTTCAGGTCTATGAAGCCATCCTTGATCGTAACATTCCTTCTCAAGACCTCTGTGAGGTCTAGCATTGTTTTCAATTTATCCTTTATTAAACCAACCGTCTCTAATGACGGTAGTAAATCACCATTTGCATACCTACAGAGTAGGCTCTCGGGTATATCGAGTACTTGGGATAATTCCCTATACGATAGTCCATAGATGGACCTCACAGTATTTATTAAATCAACAGTCTCTAACTGCTCATCAACCTTAGCTAACCTCCTGCCCACACGCATTGCATTAATTATTTAATCAATTGTTTAAAAACTTAATCATTAATTTCCCTATCGATTTCCTACTAATCAGTGTAGAGTAAATGTATTACCAATGATTACGTGGTGAAAGGTTTTTATTGAAATATAATTATTTACTTAATGTATGAGTAGTGAGGAGAGGAGGGAGGAGGGTGAGGAGGAGATTGAGAGAGGGGGAGTATCTGCAGAGCTTGTTAGGGGTGGTATCCTAAGGATTAAGTGGGTTACTGGGAAGACCTCAGCTGCAAGATTGTTTGGTAAGTACGGTAGGGAGGGAAGACCGGACTTCTTTAGATTACTCTTTGGTGCAATTGGTGGTAGCTTGAGGTCCCAGTTCCCTGAGGATAAGGCTAATGAACTATTTAACAGCATTAGAAACTCGCAAAGCTTCAAGGATTCCCTGGATGAGGTCTTTAATTCAATGAAGAGGTGGTTCTTTGATGAGGTAGTGCCTAACTACAAGCTGGAACGTGGCGATGTCTTCGTGATATCAACAACACTCGAGCTAAACATAAATACGGGCGAGCTTAAGTGGGATAGGGAGGGCACGCAGGTAATCTATTGGGTGAGGAGCGATAGGGTTGCTGAGAAGTGCAGAGAGATGGGTATTGCGGCTGCTGCCCCAACTGGTGGTGAAGAGCTTGATAGATTGAGGAAGGAGAGGGATGAATTAATGAACAGAATTAATGAATTAGAAAGCAGGTTAAATACCTTGACTAACGAAAACAATAGGTTAAGGAGCGAGAACGAGGAGCTTAAGAAGAAGCTTGAGGAGATAAGGCAATTATTGGGCTAACCATGACCATAATAACCTATTAAAATCCCGTAGCTAACGACATCATGCACATTTAATGAATTAATTATTTCGTGATCATACAAATTGGGTGCCGGATTTATTGTAATATTTAGGGCTAGTACTATCACCACATACTCATGTGGAGGACCAGGTGGTGGGCATGGACCACCGTAGCCGATTTTACCGAAGTCATTAACTCCCTGATATCCAATTCCAGGTACATAATACTCGGTGGGTAAACCCTCCTGTATTTGCGTTACGTTAGGTGGTATGTCATACAATACCCAATGTATAAACACGCCACCAGGTGCGTTTAGATCCTCGATAATCACCATTATTGATTTTGCATTACTAGGTATATTGCCTAGCGTTATTGGGATTGAGATGTTGGCACCATCGCATGTGTACATAGGTGGTATTTGCGATCCATTAGCGAATGCTGAATTTACAAATATCCTAGGTACATTCATGGGGATTGTAACTAAGCCTATCCTTTGTACGTTTATGGCAGTCTTCTTCGCATGAAACATTAGAAGCATTATCGCTAATGCGATTATAACCACAGCCACTATTATGGTCATGATTAACAACGGAGTTCTCATTGCCAACCCCACTTGTATCTTGGTGAAAATGCTTAATTAGGTTGTTGTTTCGTGCTTCATTGTGCCCATTATAAACTTTAAACGAAGTGATTTGGAGGGTTTATTGGGTAGGTATTTTAGGGATTCCAATGAGTTGGTATCATTATTGAATAGGCTTAAGGGTGAGGTTGAGGGGGTTTCTGGCGATGAGGTTACCTTCGAAGTTACCCACGACAGGCCTGATTTGTTCTCTGTGGAAGGCGTGGCAAGGGCCCTCAGGGGTTTATTGAAGGTTGAACTTGGCCTACCCAAATACAGCGTTGTTAATAATGGGTTTAGGCTTGTTGTTGAGGATGTTCCGAATAGGCCGTTCATAGCCATGGGTATTGTTCATGACTTAAGATTGAGTGATGAGGCCATTAGGCAGATGATTCAGTTGCAGGAGAAGTTGCATGCAACGTATGGTAGGGATAGGCGTAAGATGGCAATTGGCTTTTACGACGCTGATAAGATAAAGCCACCACTCACGTACAAACTTGAGGAGTTAGGTAGGATTAGGTATAGGCCGTTAGAGAGTGATAGGGAGGTTAGCGGCTTCGATGTTATTGAGAATACCGAGAAGGGTAAGGCGTATGGTAAGTACGCGGTTTATGATGGTAAGGCGCCCATACTCGTAGATTCTGAGGGTAGGGTACTCGTGATAATACCTGTACTCGGTAGTGAGGACTTTAAGGTTACGGAGAAGACGAGGAACGTGCTCATTGATGTTACGGCTACAGACCTAAAACTCGCAAGATCCATACTTGCGGTCCTCGTTTATAACTTAATTGAAAGAAGCACGTCGAAAGTCATTGAGCTTGTGAATATCGATGCCCCATGGGGTAACTCGGTATCGCCAATCCTCGACCCACTGGAGTTTAGGGTCTCGGTGAATTTCGTAAACGATTATTTAGGGCTTAACCTGGGCAGGGATGAAATAATCAATTACCTATTGATGTCTAGGCACGATGTGGTGGATCTTGGCAATGATGAATTGCTAGTTAGGGTTGCACCGTATAGGCTCAATGTCCTGCATCCAGTGGATATAACGGAGGATGTCGCCATAGCGTATGGTTACGAGAATATACCGAGGGAGGTGCCAAGACAGCCGGTTAAGGGTTCGAGGAGTGGTTTAGGATTGTTCGCAGATTTGACTAGGGATTTAATGATTGGGTTGGGGTTCCAGGAGGTTCTTAATTACATGATGAGTAGTAAGGATGTAATGATTAATAAGGTGATGGATAGGAGGGACTTGGTTGAAGTTGATAATCCAAAGTCAGAGTTATACACGGTAATTAGGGACCACATATGGCCACAACTAATGGAAATACTCCAGAGAAATAAACCACTCATTAGCAGAACACTTAAGTTATTTGAGGTGGGTTACGTTGTTTCGCCAGATCAAGACAGTGAGGTTGGCGTTAAGGAGGATCTCGTGCTCAGCTACGTAATTAGTGGTCCTGAAATAACCCTCACTGATGGATTATCAACCCTAAAGGCATTAATGACTAACCTGGGTATTGAGTATGCACTAAGGCAGTGTACGTTACCGTCCGGGCTGCCTGAGAGGACGGCATGTGTAGTACGGAATAGCAAGGACGTTGGGTTTGTGATGGAGCTATTACCCGATGTAATAGTCTCATTTGAGCTTGAATACCCTGCCGTTGTTGCTGAGATAAGGCTAAACGAATTGTTAAAAGAATGAGTTAAAAAATCCCTGGGTTTAAGAGACTAATGTGTATGGTTTCGTATTTAGTAAGGTTGATGTAGTTTCAAGAGGTGTCTGGGACTTGTTTAACAGAGGCGGTGAATTACGGTATAGGTCGAGTGTTGGTGATTACGAAATTTACGACTTAAAGGGGCATATTGCATTCTTAGCCCTTAATAGGGATATTGTCTACCTAGACGATGTTGAGGATGTAATAAATAAACTCGACACTAAGCCTAGTGAGTTGATATTCGTGAGCAGACACGCAATGAAGAATCCAAGGCCCATGTTCACATCCCATGTAACCGGCAATTGGGGCGCTGCTGAACTTGGTGGAAAGCCAAACACCGTATCGCTTGCGAATCCTCACACAATTACTGCATTCTATAGGGAGCTATGCAGGTTGAGGGTTGATTATGGTTTAGACCAGTTCGAGTGCTACATCGAGGCTACACACCATGGACCAACTGTGATGACAATACCAGTAACCTTCATAGAGCAAGGTAGTTCCGAGAAGGAGTGGGGCGTAACCAGGGGTTGGGAGCTTCTTCACAACATTGTTAGTGAGTTTATCGAGGGTAAGTTGGTTAGCAATTATGAGCCGGCAATCTCGATAGGCGACCTTCACTATCTAACCATGGGTAATAGGCTGCTTAGTGGTGAGGCCGATATTGGCCACGCAATACCTAAGTACGTGAGCCCAATAACTGAGGATATGATTATCAAAGCCGTAACCATGATGACCCATAAGCCCGTGAAGGCCTATGTCAGTTGGAAAGCTATTGATAGTAAAACCAGGGCCCTCGTCACTGAAGTACTTAATAAACTAGGTGTTAAACTAATCAAAAGGACTTAAATGGGGAATTATGTTGGTCTAGATTTAGCATTACCCGGAAGAAGGAGGACTGGTTTTGGCTTATTGGATGAGATTAAACGTATCTATGATGTTAAGACCCTATCCTCAAGGCATGAAGTAATAAAGCACGTTGTAGAGAGTATGCCTAAGTTCGTATGCATTGATGCACCCCTGGGTCTTCCTAGGTACGGTATTAACAGGTTAGTGGAGATTGAAGCCAGGAGGAGGGGGCTCAGATTGATCCCACCACTCCTGGGCTCCATGAAATCATTGACAATGTACGGTATGGAGATTGCCAGTATTTTAAGGAAACAGGGCATTGCTGTCCTAGAAGTCCACCCAACATCAACACTCAAAATACTTAATATCACGAGGCAAGGCTTTCTTAAAATGATTACATCAACGTTCAATGGACCAATCATTAGTAATAAGCATGAACTAGATGCCCTGGTTGCCGCCTTCACATGCCTATTGCACGATCGTGGTTGCACAGAGGAATTGATTGGTTATGAGGATGAGGGATCGTTGGTAATACCACAAAGTAACTGCACCTATTTCATCTAGGCGCACCTTAATTAGTAAGATATTATGTGTAAAGTGCGTAATAACAATGAACGAACTCGGGAACCTCATTAATAAGTACAGGGACTTAGTAATTAGGGTCTTTAGGCTGGGAATTGATTGTTGTAGCGATGATTGCATAATCAGGGTTTTAGATGTGAGCCATCTAGGAAATATTGGTTGTGGCGTTTATGGTTTAATGCTTGATTCTGGGCAGGTAAATGAACTGTTACGGAGACCATCGATCATAAAATTATTACTTAATAAAGGAATAATTAGGCTATTCGTATATCCCTGTATTAATTCAGAGAGGATTAATTTCTTAGAAAGACTTGGTTTCATCGTTATTAATTACCTCACAAGTGATGATTGCGTACTAACGAGGGAGGTTATAGTGCATCCAGATGCTTACAGAATAATTAATTTAGTGAGGAGAGGTTTCGCAGTCTATGTGCACCTATATAATCCCTATATAAGAAGGGATTATTCGTATGATGCGGTCTCACTTTTTGATGCCACTTTTGAATACCTAGTTAGGAATAATGTTAGGGTGTACCTGATTCTAGATAGTATTTAGTGGCTATTCTTGTGTATAGTTCCTTAATTAATTCCGTCCATTTTAGATGAACCGAGTTATTCTCATACTCTATGTACGTCTTGAAAATATGCTTCTTGGTCATACGGGTGTACCTTTTACATTTAGGGCATCCTAACATTACGTATGTTGAATTCTCAATTAACTGGAGGTTAGAGCCGCATATGGGGCATTTTAGGCTTAATTCCATCTTTGACGATTCCTCCGACTCCATTGTTTAAGTTCTGAAAATGGGCGAATATTTAATAATCGGATAAAATGTTGACGTTATAGTACTGTTAATTATAAATGATTAGCAGGTAATTTAGTACCTGTCGTTAATCATTAACTACAGTATATTGCTTTAATCAATATTAAATGGTCATGTTCAATTGCTATCTTAACTTAATATCGATGTAGGTATTAGCCTTATTTTAAAGGCTCACTGTAAATAAATCATGCATAATAACTAGTAATCTAATGCTCACAATACAGAGGAGCATACCAATACCGAGGATCGGCCTTAATAAGCTCATAAATTACATAGTCTTTGTTGGTGAGAATCCCGGGATTAATTGTTCGGCAATTAGGGATAGGGGGCTTGATATTGGTAAGGGTAGGGGCGACATAACGAGGTTTTTTCAGAGGATTGGCATAGTGTCCGTTGATAATGAATGCAATGTTAAATTAACGGATATTGGGAACACATTATTTAAGACCTTAAATAATGATCTAGCCCTCGCAAAGACCTTAATGCACCTCATACTATATAGTGAACTACCCCATTACAGGTTACTAATTGACGTAATAAGCGAGAATGGTACGGTGAGTGTTGATGAGCTTCATGAAAAAATAAATCAAAGGATGAGGGAGCTATCACCAACGGCGTGGCTTAATGACGTCGCCTACAAGGCATTGATCGGCCTAGCTGCTGATTTGGATGTGATTGAGGTGGTTGGTAATAGGGTGAGCATTAAGTATGTAGCCTCGGTTAGTGAGTGTATTAGGAGGTCTATCGTAATCTTAGGTGGACAAAGGATACTGAGGTTTGATGATTTAAGCAACTGCCTTAGGCAGGTGTTTAGGAACTTAGACAATACCTCACTGATTAATGGTATTGGTGACTGTGTCGAACCAATAATGGCACCAAACCCCGTTAATGCCAGATCGGCATATCTTAAGGTTATTGATGAAGATTGCGTAATTAGGCGTATTGTTAATGCAGTGTTTAAAACACCATTTGGTCCAGGTTAGCATTGCTTATTTTTCAACTGCATCGTTATTATGTACTTATTATGTTTATCTATGTATGTTGTCCCAAGTACTACCTCATCACCTACCCTGACGCACCTCTCATCCTTAACATTCATGAGCCAACCCATCACCCTAACATCACCAACCCTAGCTATAGCTATTATGTATGGCTCAAAATCCTCATAACCCTGAGGTCTAGCGTAAACCTTCGTGAATGTCTCCAGGACACCCTCCCTAGGTAATTCTATCCACTCCACATCACTTGAGCCACAATATGGGCAATCGATTTGGGGTGGGTAATAAACCGTACCACAGTTTTTGCACCTTGTTGCGTAGATCCTACCCTCCCTAAGTCCGTCGAAGTACTTGACAACCCTACCAATGGGTATCTTATGCCTATACACTATGGGCACAGAATCTATTGTAGGGCCTTCCATTTTCACGGTCTTTCTACTGGTCTTTTTCTCCGCCATGGTTGGTCACCTCCTCAGTATCGTAACATAACCATAATGACCTGTACCACCGATATTATGGGCAAGACCTATGTACCTCTTCAACGGTGCCTGTCTATCACGCTCTCTCTCCTCCCTCAACTGCTTAGTTAGTTCGTAAATCATGGCAAGCCCTGTTGCACCCAATGGATGCCCCTTACCAAGCAAACCTCCGCTCAGGTTTACGGCGACCTTACCACCAATGTCACTCTGTCCCTCCTCGATGAACTTGCCACCAAGACCCTTCTCCACAAAGCCCAGATCCTCATAAGCCATTATCTCGGCTATTGTGAAGCAATCATGAACCTCCGCAACCTCGACATCCTTGGGTTCTATACCAGCCTTTTTGTATGCCATCTGTGCGGCTAATCTTGTGGCCTTCAATCCAACGTAATTCTCACGCCTTGTTATATTTGCGGTATCGGAGGCATAACCAATGGCCTCGATCCAGACAGGGGTATCCACCTTAAGCTTCTTAATCGCATCTTCACTTGCTATTACGACTGCTGCAGCACCGTCAGTTATTGCACTACAATCGTAGAGTTTTAGGGGCCAGGCTATTGGTCTTGATTTCAATACTTCATCCACGGTAACCTCAAATTGAAACTGAGCCTTCGGATTTTTCGCCGCATATTTCTGGTTCTTAACCCTAACCAATGCTAACTGCTCCTCTGTGGTTCCATACATAGCCATGTGGGCTGTGGCGTATAATGCGTAATAGGCAGGGAACGTCGTTCCGTAAAAATGATACTCCCATAAATAATTGCCACCTCTGCCACCAACAGCTAGCGAGGTTGGTGTGTCGACCTCATTCATTTTCTCTACACCGATTGCCATGGCTATGTCAACGAAACCAGAGGCAACCATGTTATAAGCAACGGTTAGTGAGGCACTACCCGTGGCACAGGCTGCTTCAACCCTTATAGGACCCTTCTCACTAAAACCGCTATACTCATTGATTGGTACCGCTGGATATAGTTCATAGGTTCTGGTGCCGGCGCTACCAACTACGGATATCTCAATATCCCTCTGCGTTAGACCGGCATCGGCGAGGGCCTCCTTAACCGCTTCCCAGGCAAGTTCCTGTATAGCCACGTCATTTCTAACACCAAAAGCTGACATACCAACACCAACAATCCCAACCCTACGCACAGAACCTACCTCAATATCGCACTAATAAGGATACCCTCTGTGTTCGGTATGGAGATTATATAACGCTATATTTTATCCATTCAATATTTATTAGCCGTGCCCAACTCATCAACGTGGTAGAATCAACGTTTACCGAGGTTATTGATAACCCATGGATACAAATACTTAGGAAATACCCAACGCAGAAGGAACGGGAAATACTAAGGAGAAATGAACATGCCCAACTATGATGTTCATAATAAGATCGTCACCAAGTAAAGCAGTGGTATTGAACCAAGCAGTATTGGTACTGGTAAAGCTGGTGCGTACCTCTTAATTGGTAGTATGTACTTAAATGTCACGTAAAGCCCAATTAATATACCTAATAATGATATTAGCGATGCTGCCAATCCCTCGATAAACGTGAAACCATAATTCTCATACTCAAGCATTGTCAGGGAGACCAGGGTTGCGTAAAGCACCAGGTCACCAACACCAATGCCTATACCATCCATGTCGAGGATTAAACCCCTGAGTATTGGGTATTTACCCTCACCATACTTCGAGAGCTCTGTGACGAGCTTACCAAGTAAGCCTCTGTATACCATCACTATATCATAAAGCGGTAACGCCACTAGTAATATGGCCAGTGTCCATGCAGGTAAGGCTATTGTGAATATCACGCCTGCCATGGAGCTATACGCGCTTATTGCAAAAGCCCTGACTACAGTATTCCTAGCTTTAATTGCGGCATATAGTATTAACGCGCTAATGACTATCGTAAGTATCAACGGTGAGAGGGGATATTCAATGAGGGGCTTTATTTCATAGCCGTATACGTAGGTTGATACATAGAATAGTGTGGAGCTTATTATGACTATTGCCAATAAAACATTCTTTAATGTCTCGAACGCCTTTATTGAGCCACGCTTAATTAATCGATAAATTATATATGTTGCCACAACCATAATTAGTATTATGACCGTCACATTATAAAGACCGGCATTTGATGTATTTACTGATTGAAAAGGAGGACCAGCAGGTACCTGTGTTTCTCCAATCCTTATTAATGATAGTATGAGCATTACGGCTATTATTGGTGATGTCAATGGTAACAATAGGTGCGTTGATTTAATAACGCGTTCTTGATTCGACACGAAGTAGGTATCTCGACCTAATTTATAATCTTAACTAACCCTCAATCCTCAGGCTTAGATATGTTGTTTATGAACCTCGAGAAGTTAAGCCAATAGTTCTTAATGCTACTTAAGTCCCTTGAGAATAGGTCCCTAATGTCCTCTATGTTCATGAGGACCATGGCGATCCTATCGAGACCCATACCAAAGGCTAAAACCCTACTCCTCTTGATACCAAGGGGCATTATAACCTCGGGCCTAAAGATCCCTGAACCAACAAACTCAATCCAACCAAGCTTCTCGTGATAGGCATAGCCCTCTGCGGATGGGCTTGTGAATGGGAAGTACGCTGGCTTAAACATCACCTTCCTTAAACCCATACCTCTAGCTAACGCTTCGAGGATGCCGAGTAGGTGCTTGAAGCTTAGGTTTTCGCCAACAACGATACCATCGGCCTGGTGAAACTCCATGGAGTGCTTTGGGTC